>Ga0326727_10001385_pt1 | contig 90091 bp, 78 predicted proteins | sample MB2enrmetagenome_FD_207643 | JGI IMG/M metagenome (GOLD analysis project Ga0326727, IMG submission 207643) | Lab enriched peat soil microbial communities from McLean, Ithaca, NY, United States - MB29MY | ecosystem: Environmental > Terrestrial > Soil > Wetlands > Peat | place: USA: New York...
TATATCACTGGACCGAAGAGCGTATTCTTGCCCATGTCTTCGTGTGCGTTCTGGCTCTGCAAGTTGAACGCTGGATGCGCAATAAACTGAAAGGAACATCGGTTCCAGCAGCGATCCGGCAGTTGCGGCAAATCAAGATGGTGGAGATGGTGGAGGGGGGAAACCCCCGCACTCTTCCGACACGACCGACAACGGAACAGAGGGAGATCCTGTGCAAGTTGGGGGTTCCGGCCCTGAAAACGGATAAGACAGATGTAGTGTAAAAAACAGGGGTATCTGAAAATTCAACGCTCTTATTTTACGCTGTTTTTGTGATGTCAGGTGTCAAAGTTGGGAGACCCGGAGAGGTGAAGCGTAAGAACAAAGGTAGACTTACTGTGCAGGACAGCACGTGCTTTGTGTGCCACAAGACCACGCCGCACAAATAAAGTCATAGGGGCATTTTTGACCTGAAAGGAAGTTTGGTATGTTTGGATTCGGTGTTCCCGAACTGCTGATAATCGGAGCAATCCTGATGTTGATCTTTGGTGTGGGCAAACTGCCCGAACTGGGCAGTTCTTTCGGCAAGGCGATCAGCAACTTCAGAAAAGCAGCTGCCGAGAAGGATCAAATCGAGATCAACCCCAAAGCGGAGAGCTGATAATCGAGCCAGGCATCGCATCCTCGCCAAAACCGGTTGATATGCGTCGGCCGGGGGCGGCAAACCCCGGTTCGCGTAGCAGAGGTCCGTGGAGGTCCACCTCCTTCTCCCACGGACCTTGTTTTAGCTGCGCGGTTACGAGACCGTTCGCCGTCAGTCGCCTCTCCGCTCCTTTCTGACATGCGTTATGCCGTACTTTGCCATTCTTGAACGCAAGGTATTGGCATTGACGTCGAGCCGTTCTGCCGCTCCGCCGGAACCTTCTATTTTTCCGTTTGTGGCCTCAAGTATTTTGGAGATATGGAATGATGCCATTTCATCAAATGTCAAATTGTCAAAAATATAATCACTCCCCTGCGACAGCCTGGAACCCGGTGCTGCGCGCCATTGTAGGGAACCGAATGTTAATGGTCCCTCTTTATATGTTATGAGTTCTCTTTCGATAAGATTTTCCAGTTCACGGATATTTCCCGGCCACTCATAGTCCAGTAATCGTCTAATTTCGCTTGCCGCGATATCTTTCGGCAGTCTGATGTTGAGTTCACGAGACTTCTTATCGACAAAAAAGCGAACTAGATCGGGAATATCTTCCTTGCGGTGCCGAAGGGGGGGGATCATTATCGGAAAGACGTTAAGCCTGAACCAGAGATCCTCCCTGAATTGATTTTCCAACATCATCTTTTCGAGATTCCGGTGTGTTGCGGCAATGACACGGGTGTTGATCTTGATCGGCTGCGCCCCCCCAACCCGCTCGACCTCCTGATGTTGCAACACGCGTAGCAACCGCACCTGCGCAGTCAACGGGAGCTCGCCCAATTCGTCCAGAAAAATCGTCCCGCCATCGGCACGCTCGAATCGCCCCTTTTGGGTAATGGCTGCTCCGGTAAACGCCCCCTTCTCATGGCCGAAGAGTTCGCTCTCGATAAGATTCTCCGGTATGGCTCCGCAGTTTATCTTGATAAATGGCCCCGTTTTCACCTTGGAATGCAGGTGGATGGCATTGGCGATCAGCTCCTTGCCGGTACCCGTTTCTCCCAGGATTAGCACGGGGGTCTTTTGCGGCGCGACCCGGCGGACCATATCCATGACGTGCGCCAAGCCGGAAGAATCGCCCACCATCTCCGCAACATGCTTTTTCAACTGCTCATTACGGAGAAATAACTGAATATTATCGGCAAGACTTTGGGACTCAAACGCTATTTCATGAACAATAGCATTGGAAAGTGCAATGGTGCAAATATCATGTATTGAATTAAGGAGTTCAATATGAATAGAAGAGTATTTTTTATGACCTTTAACGCGGAGCTGAAGAGAGCCCAATAATTTACTGCCCTGGTACAACGGAAGACTGAGGTCAGAATGATCCTTGAAATGAAATGCTGGTTCAATTTTGTTAAGAATGCGCTGATCAATTGTATCGTTTACAATGTATGCTGAATGGTATTTTTTGCTAAAGTTTAAAAAATATTTTATGGAATCTTCGTCCATAGGTGCAAGTTTGCCAGTAAAATAGCTTTGATTATTACTGACAGGGGTAATTGTCCTTCCGGCATTATTTTCTGTATCCAAGGTTGCAAAAAAAAGCAAATCCAGCGGAAAAATATTTTTAAAATATTCGAATAGACTTGCCAATGCCAACTTGGGGGCTGGGCTGCTAAAGAGCCTAGTTGTCACTTCCCGAATAAACTCATCTCTTTTGGCCTGTTCCATTACGTTTCCTTTTTGTGAACGATATGCCTGCAAGTCATCCCACGATATTTCGTCCATAATACCCATATCCACGAAATTGTGCAACAGTTGCCACGATATTTCGTGCAATTAAAAACGGCAGTCGCAACAATCTGTATTTTAAGTATTTTTTTGTGGCACGCTTATGGCTACGTCTGGCATCACACCACTAGGAGGGATAAGCGTAGCGCCGCCGTGACGGCCTGGTCGCATTTCCCGACCTGCCGCGAGATATCGAAGCGTATACGTGATGGCCATGAAATATCGTGGGCCAGCCTGCGAGGAGAGATTTCTTTATCGGTGTAACATGCTGGATATATAAGGTTTTTTATTTTTGGCACAGATTTGGCTTTGAATCGTTTCGAACTCGTTTCGGAGTAGCCCCAGGTGCCAGTCGGACACGCAAGCGGTGACGTAAGCCCCCTCGCCCTGTCCGCTGCAACCTGGGTAATGCGTCGCTTTAAGGCGCCGCCCAATGTCTGCGTGCCGCGCCCAGGTTGCCCCGAGTCCCTTTTTCGAGGCGGCTGGACCCTCACGAAGTCTTGCCGCGAGCCTCCCGTGTCCCTCGGTGGCCTCGGTACCGTCATCTTGCAGGCCATGGGGGACCGTTCCGCTAAGCGGCCACCTGTGCCATCGGAACGGCACCCAGAAAGGAACCTGCATGACGGCACGCCGGACTTGAGGAAACGCCTATCTCTAAGGTACGCAAACTCAGGCCTGCGGCTGAACCAATCCTTTGCAATCAATCACCAAAAGGAGGGGCAATTAATCATGAATTGAAATTTACAGCGTGTTGGCCGTGTCGAAGAATTGCCCCAAATCTAAAAACATGGAAAGTGAGGAGATTACATGAGCGAACACAAACAAGAGAGCATAGTTGAAAAAACGGTGTCCCGTCGTGGTTTCTTGAAGATCGGCGGTGCGGCCATGGGGACCGCGGTGTTGGGCGGGGTCGTCGCCGGGTGCGGGGATAATGTCACCAGAGTCGTGGGCAGTTCCAGTGATAACCCTTCGACACCCACCACCGGTGCGATGACTCTTGAGCAGGCCAACGCGCTTCGCAAGAAGATCATTGACGGCAAGGGCGCCTACACTCGCGCCGACGGCACCGTCGTCCCCGCCGTCTATGTCAAGCTGCGCACACTGATCAACTCAATCGGCATAGGGATTGGCTCCCAGGTGACCGACACCAGCTTCGACGAGGTTATGTACCTCTTCTCGCAGGATGAAGCTCAAGCGTGCCTCGAGATGCCCATTGGCGTGATTTTCACAGCGGTGGACTTCTCGGTCGCGTCCGGCCGAACCGAGGACGCGTGCAGCACGATCTGCGAGAGCCTGGCTTCGCGCGCGCTGCTCTTTCGAGCGGTGCGCGCTGGTGTGCCCCATTACCATCTGTTAACCGAGGCTTACGGCATAAGTGAATACTCCATTCTTTCAATCAACAAGAACGAGCCTGCATCTGTCCCTGAATACTTGAGCAAGAACGGATGGGCCAAGGACGGGGAGTTCCCCAACCCTGTTGCGTACTTCGACTCGAATACAACTCCTATCTTATACACCATCCCGGTCAAGAAGGAGATCGTTACCACCGGGCAAGCACTTGCCTACGACGACTATGAGAAGATTATTAGCCGCAACACGACTATAGCTGTCGCCCCGTGTGTCTGCCGCCTGGCCGCGAAGGCTTTTGGCCAGTCCGACGCGGGCACCGCACTCGGCATCCCGCTCGAGACGTGCATTTCTACGGGCGAACTGGCCGCGTTCCACCTCGCGAACGGCCTTGCCCGCCAGGTAACGCAGGACGAAGCGCTTTCACTCTTTCAGAGTAACGTAACGGCGGGAGCGGTGATCCAGAACGTCTATTCCAAGGCGGCGGAGATCATCTGCTTCTGTCATGGTAGCTACTGCGGCGTCCTCGGGAATACCTATCTGGCGGCGACTGGCGACATCGACCTGACGAATGTCAGTCACTACACCCTCCAATACAACAAGGACGCCTGCATCAAGTGTGGCGCATGCGTGAAACGCTGCACCATGTTTACCGTCAAAATGGGCACGGACGGCTACCCCGCCGTCGGCAACAGGTGCGTGCGTTGCTGCCAGTGCGGCACAACGTGCCCGGCCAGCGCCCGCAAGCTGGTGCTGAAGGAGAGCTACCCCGAGCTGCCCGACACCATCCTCGACGACGAGAACAGCAAGGGCCAATACAACCTGTCTCGTGGGTACATTTACTAGGCCGCGGGGCAACAGAGTGGTGTCTGCTTAGTCTAAGGTTGGGTGAGAAGGCTCATTCCTTCTCACCCAACCTTGCCTGTAGAACTCAAACAGATGGAGGCTGTAGAATGCATGAGATGGCGCTGGTTAGAGACGTGGTAGATCTCGTGGTCAAGGAGGCCGAGGCCGCCGGAGCCACCGAGGTGCGCACCGTATCCCTTACCATTGGTTATGTGCGTGACATCGTGGAGGACCAGATCAACGACTGCTTTGCCTACTTGGCGCGTGGAACGGTGGCCGAGCATGCCGAGCTTGTCATCGTTCGCGTGCCACTCACCGTCCGCTGTAATGAATGCGGATACGTGTATCACATTGACACGCGCGACGACAAGACATGGACCTGCCGGAGTTGCAGTGCCAAGGACTACAAGATCAACACGGGCATGGAGTTCTCCGTCGATGATGTTGAGATCGTTGGGGGCTTTGCTACCGACGTTCAGGTCCCCGGATGAGAGAGAGCGGCACACCGAAGCGGTCGGCGTCCGTCCGACCCGGACGGTAAGATAGGAGAGATGCTTTTATATGGAAGAAACGCGGATACTAAAAATCAAGCAGGAAATCCTCGCGGGCAATTCGCGCGAAGCGGACACGTTTCGCGCGGCGAGATGGGCCGAGGGAACCTTCATGATGGACGTGATGGGATCGCCGGGGGCGGGCAAGACCACGCTTCTGCTCGGTCTCATCGAAAAACTTAGGAGCGAGGGCGGCGCAGAGGTAGGCGTGATCGAGGCGGACCTGGCGTCCGATGTGGATGCGCTCAAGATGAAGGCGGCCGGGGTGGCATCCGTGGAGCTCAACACCAAAAACGTCTGTCATGTGGAGATGGGGATGGTGGAGAAGGCACACGCCGCCTTCGGGAGCAGGCGCTTCGAATATCTCTTCCTGGAAAACATCGGCAACCTCGTCTGTCCGGCGGAGTTTGACACCGGGTGCCACTGTAGGATTATGTTGCTCTCGGTGCCCGAAGGGTATGACAAGGTCTACAAGTACCCTCCAATGTTCGCCGTCGTGGATGCCCTCGTGGTGACGAAGTGCGACTACCTGCCGATGAACCCCGACTTCGACATGGAAGCCCTCCGAAAGGCGGCGGGCGTGCTGAATCCGGGCCTCAAGGTATTCGAGGTGTCTGCAAGGAGCGGAGAAGGGATGGATGGGCTCGCCGCGTGGGTGCGGGGCCGCCGCGTGGCCACGCTGGCGTAAGAGCGGGGCAATCAAAAGAATGAACCGAAAGGAATCGCTCATGTGCACAAATGGAATCAATGCCGGACAAATCGGAGAAATGATCGACCAAATCGACGACCACGTGGCCCTGGAGTATCGTTGGGCCCACAAGCTGGCCCACACCGCGGGTCACGCGGGATTTGCGGCTGCCTCGGGAAAGTTGCATGCTGCCCAGGCCCTGCTCGCCGACGCACGCGCCGCGCTTGACGAGGCGAAGTCTGCCCTTGAGTCCGACGCTCAGACAGCCTCCGCAAGCGGCATGACCGTCCACCTTGTCTAGGGACGAAACCCGCTCGAGGAGAGTTCCTGTAGAGCAAGTACGCGGCCCTCCGTCGCTGTAATCACTGCTTTTACCCGGGAGTAAAGGAGCAAGACGTTCCCACTGGTCGTCTCGCAAGATGATTCTGTCCATCTGCACCCCCCGAAAAATGGTTATAACCACTTATCGGAAAATGTCTGGAAAATGTTTAATGGAGAACGCTACCTAGACGAAATTTATTGTGACTAATTAAACATGGAGGGAGGTGAATTTAGCAGATAAAATACTTATTTACTACTTAAAGGGTGGATAACAGTAGTATCCAGGCACAGCCAATTAATAATATATATCAGTCAATAAAATTTATGACGTTGCTAAAGTAAAATAATTTTATAATTGAAAGGGTTGGTTAAAAAATGAATATAAATAAATATATTATTAGTAGTATTATGTATACAATGTGTTTTTTATTTACTGGTTGTGGAAACAATCAAACAGTATATGATAGCGCAACTACAACTACAACTACAAGTACTTCAAGTTCCACAAATATAACTGCTACGACAACTGGTGGTGGGACGACAACAACAACAGCATTAGTGACGGACGGCGCGACCCTCTATGCAACGGATTGCGCTGCCTGTCATGGCGCCGTGGCGTCAACAACCATAAATACCCCGACGACCCTGGCCGCAATTCAGGCCGCTATCGCTTCCACGAGCTTTGGGATGAATTCGATTGCACTTAGTTCACTTACGACGGCCCAATTGACCAACATAGCCACGTACTTGAACAACAACTAGACTGTTGCCAACGTCCACGATGCGTTGTTGATACGCCGCGGATATCGTCAATGTTTTGTTGCAGGCCGCCTCAAAGGAGGCGGCCTGTGCTTAATTTGACAACATACTGAAGTTAGTTTAAGAGCTGCTCCATGATGGTGGCACACGTAACATAATTGATTATTTAAACGTTTGCCAGTAACCAATTCATTTATTAACAACCATGTGCGAGACAATGAACATCCACAATTCACCCAATGAACCGGAACTGAGCGTCATCATACCGGCCCATAACGAGGCGGACGGCATCCTGATATTTCTGGAGCAGTTGCATGCCGCGCTCTCCGATTGTTGCGCCGACTTTGAAGTGGTGGTGATCGACGACGGCAGCCGGGACGGGACCTGGAGCCTGGTGCATGGCGCCGCTTGCCGTTTCGATTGGCTTCATGCCTTCCGCTTTACCCGCAATTTCGGCAAGGAGGCGGCGATCCTGTTGGGGTTGCGTCATTGCCGTGGCCGTGCCGCTGTTGTCATGGACGCCGATGGCCAGCATCCGCCGGAATTGTTGCCCCGGCTTCTTGAACCGTGGCGCTCGGGAGACGCCCAGATCGTTGCGGCCCGGAAAAATTGCGGCGCTGTTTCCCTGCGGTCCCGGTTCACCACCTATGTCTTCAACAGGATGATGCGAATCTTGACCGGGCTCGACCTGGCGAACGCCTCCGACTATCGGTTGCTTGACCGTTCCGTGGTGGAGGCGTTGCTGGTGTTTCCGGAAAAGGTGCGCTTTTTCCGGGGAATGACTGTCTGGACCGGTTTCACCACAACACAGGTGGAGTTCCGGGTCGCCCCGCGCATCGCCGGGACCAGTCAATGGAACCCTGCCCAGTTGACCCAGTTGGCCATCGTCGCCATTACCGGTTATAGCTCAAAACCGCTGGGCATGATTTTCTGGCTGGGGATGATCGGCATGGGCGCCGCGCTGCTGCTGTTTATTCAAGCGCTTTACTCATGGTTCACCGGCATAGCTGTTTCAGGATGGTCATCCCTTACGGTGGTGATCCTGCTTTTCGGCTCGGCAAACCTGTTGGGCATCGGCGTACTGGGGGCATATCTGGCGCAGATTTTCAATGAGATCAAGAGGAGGCCCGACTATATCGTCAGGGAGAAGGTTGAATAGAGGATCCATATACAACAGGGATTTATGATGGTTACCTGCAAATAGGAGTGATGCAAATGACTGAACAGGATTGCTGCAAGATATTCGTTATCGACAACCTCGCCGTGGTGCGGGAAGGGCTGAAGAGGATCATTGATCAGGAACCCGACATGATGGTGTGCGGTGAAGCCGAGGATGCCCCTTCCGCGATGAACCGGTTTATTAACACAAAACCGGACCTGGTGGTAATCGACATCTCGTTGTCGTCTTCCAATAGAATCGATCTCATCAAGGGGATGAGACTTCGCTATCCGGACATGCCGATTTTGGTTTTTTCACTGCACCAAGAATCCATTTATGCAGAGCGAGCCCTGCGGGCCGGGGCCTCCGGGTATGTCATGAAAAGCGCCACGCCGGGCGCACTGATAGACGCCATCCGTAAGGTGAGACAGGGCAAGATCTATCTGAGTGAACAAATAACGGGAAAACTGCTGAACAAGGTGATTCACAAGCATGACGATGAAACGGAGGACAGTCTCGGGTCACTGTCGGATCGCGAATTCCAGGTATTCCAACTGATCGGCAAGGGGGTTCCCAGCCGGCAAATCGCCCCGAATCTGAACCTGAGCATCAAGACCATTGGCACTTTCCGTGAAAACATCAAGCGGAAACTGGGATTAAACAGCTCCGCCGAATTGGCGTACTATGCAATTAAATGCGTCCACAGCGAATATCTCCAATGAGCACGTTTGGGTGCTGATCTGCGGTGGCCGGAAGATACCCTCGGGTCTAATTCAGGTTTCAAATCAAAGATGACATCAAGGCGGCGAGGATAGTGGCGACGAAGGCGTACAGGTAGTACTTGCACCTCCAAGTCACCAAGCAGCCACCATAGTTGATTGGATGGCGCTTACGCGCCATGCCTGGCACACGCAAAAAAGGGGCGGCCCCATCATGGGACCGCCCCTTTGCATTTCGCGGTTGCAACCAACGGTCAGATCAGCTTTATCGCCTGTTCGGCATACTGAAGAATGACCGACGGCACAATGCCGGGGATCAACGAGCCGGCAACGGAGATGATAAGCGAAAGGGCAATGGGGGCGCTGACCTCGGTCCACTCGAAATCCTCGGTCGGCTCCTTCATATACATGTAGACCATCACACGCAGGTAGTAATACACCGATGCAGCGCTATTGAGAACACCGATCACGGCCAGCCCGATGTAACCCTTCTGGATGGCGCCGGAAAACAGGTAAAACTTCCCGATAAAGCCGGCTGTGGGGGGCATGCCGGCCAGCGAGAACAGGAATACGGACATGGCCACCGCCAGAACGGGGTGCCTGAATCCGAGACCGGCAAAGTCCATGACGTTGCCGTTGGATTCGCCCTTCTTGCCGATCAGGATGATCACGGCAAAGGCGCCGATATTCATGAAGGCATAGGAAAGCATGTAGAACAGGATGCCGGCGGTGCCGGTGCTGTTGCCGGCGGCGAAACCGACCAGTGCGTATCCGGCATGGGCGATGGACGAGTAGGCCAGCATGCGCTTGATGTTATCCTGGCGTAGCGCGGTGATGTTGCCGATCGTCATGGTCAATACGGCCAACACCCATAAGAGTTGGCTCCATTCAACCTGCAGGGTGGGCAGGGCCACCAGAAAGACCCGCAGGGCGGCGGCGAAACCGGCGGCTTTGGGGCCGGCCGACATGAAGGCGGTCATGGGGGTCGGGGCCCCCTCATAGACGTCGGGGGTCCACATGTGGAACGGTACAGCTGCAATCTTGAAGGCAAAGCCGGTCAGCATCAGCAGCATTCCGGCCACCAGCATGACGTTGGCCGAAGGCACGGTCATCTGTCCCGCGGCTGCGGCGATCTTGGCGATACGGGTGGTGCCGGTGGCGCCGTACGTCAGGGCCATGCCGTAAAGCAGGAATCCGGTGGAAAAGGCGCCCAGCAGGAAGTATTTTAGGCCGGCCTCGTTGGACTTGAGGTTGGCCCGGTTGAAGCCTGCCAAGACATACAGCGACACCGACATGACCTCCAGGCCAAGGAAAATGGTCATCAGGTCGGTTCCTGCCGCCATCAGCATCATCCCCACCACAGTGAACAGGATCAGCGGGTAGAGTTCGCCATGATTGCATTCTTCCCGCTCCATGTATTGGTCGGAGATCAGGATCGCCAGGCCGGCCGAAACCAGGAAGATCATCTTGAAGAAGGTGGCGAAGTTGTCCTGGACAACCGACCCGCTGAAGCTCTCGACCGGCGCGCCCCAGCCGGAGCCCACCAGGATTGCCGCCACCACAACGCCGACGAAACTGATGTACCCCAGGTAGGACTTCTGGCTGCCGGGTACGAAGACGTTGATCAGGAGCAGGGCCATGGCAAGCACGGAGAGGAATATCTCCGGCAGGATAGGGGTCATGCTGACGGCTGGAATAGTAATCATGTCCATCTAATATATCCTCCGGTCGGGTTGACTCGTGTCGTTACTTGACTTCGTTCGGATTTGCGACAGCAGGCGCAGCCTGTTCCGCTGACGGTGCGGACATGCCGGGCATTGCGGGATGTCCCGCAGGCAATCCCTGCATCGCCGGCATCTGCTGGGCCGTCATGCTAACCGGCTTGGTCCGGGCAATCAGCTTTTGAATGGCCGGATCCATCTTCTCGATAAACGGGTTGGGATAGACCCCCATGATAAATATCAGGGCGATCAGCGGCACCATGATGGCGATCTCCCTAGCGTTCAGGTCGGCAAGCTTCTGGTTTTTGGGGTTGTCCAACTCACCGAACATCACTCGCTGGAACATCCAGAGCATATAGACAGCCGAGAGGATAACGCCACTGGAAGCGATCACCGTCCACCAGCGCAAACTGCTCTCAAAGGAGCCCAGGAGCACGAGGAACTCGCCCACAAACCCGTTCGTGCCGGGCAGGCCGATGGAGGAGAGGGTCACAATCATGAACACGGTGGCAAAGATCGGCATCTGCTTGGAGAGACCGCCAAAGTCGGTAATCAGGCGGGTATGCCGGCGTTCATAAATGAAGCCGACGATAAGGAACAGCGCGCCGGTGGATACGCCGTGGTTGAGCATTTGCAGCATGCCGCCGGTGATCCCCTGGGTGTTGAAGGCAAAGATCCCCAGCATGACGAAACCAAGGTGAGCTACCGATGAGTAGGCCACCAGCTTCTTGACGTCCTCCTGCACCATGGCCACCAGCGCTGCGTAGATGATGCCGATTACTGCCAGGGTGGCGATCAGCGGCGCAAACCTGTGAGCGGCATCGGGGAAGAGCGGCAGGGCGAAGCGCACATAGCCGTATGTGCCCATCTTCAGCAGGATGGCGGCCAGGATCACCGAACCTGCCGTGGGGGCCTCGGTATGGGCATCCGGCAACCAGGTATGCAGCGGGAACATGGGGACCTTGATGGCAAAGGCCAGGGCAAAAGCCAGGAACAGCCAGGCCTGGGTCGCAGGGTCAAGCCGCAGGTCGAAGAACTGGAGCAGGCCGAAGTCGGTGAAGCCGGCATTCAATCCCTTGAAGTAAAGGTAGATCAAGGCCACCAGCATGAGCAGCGAGCCGACCATGGTGTAGATGAAGAACTTGACGGCGGCGTAGATCTTGTTCTTGCCGCCCCAGATGCCGATGATGAAATACATCGGGATCAGCATGACCTCCCAGAAGATGTAGAACAGGAACAGGTCCAGGGAGATGAAGGCGCCCAGCATGCCCGTTTCCAGAATCAACAGGCAGATCATGTACTCCTTGACCTTTTCCTCCACGGCGGTCCAGGTGGAGAGCACGGCCAGCGGCATGATGAAGGTGGTCAGGATAACGAGCCACAGACTGATGCCGTCGATGCCCACATTGTAGTGCATGGCGAACGGTCCGGCGGCGATCCAGGGCACGTTCTCCGTAAACTGGAAGTCGGCATTGGTCTGGAAGCCGAACAGGATCGGCAACGACACCAGAAAGGTCACCACGGTCACCGCTAAGGCGACACCTCGCAGCACTCCCTTGCTGTCCTTGGGGATGAACAGCAGCAGCAGGACACCCAGTATCGGCAGGAATGTCGTCAGGCTCAGTAGGTGGTCACTCATGAATTCATGCTCCTTTATGCAAATTGCAAGTGTCGTTTACTTGAATACGTAGTAGCCGAGGATAACCACCACGCCAAAGGCCATGGACAAGGCATAGTTGTAGATGTAGCCGGACTGAAGGAAGCGGAACACTCCACTGAAGGCCATCACCACATTGGCAACGCCGTTGACAATCCCATCGACCACCACCACATCGAAACCTTTCCAGAGGAAACGGCCCAGGGCCTTGCAGGGATTGACGAACAGGTAGTCGTACAACTCGTCGATATACCACTTGTTGTAGACAGCGCGGTGCAATGCCGGAAATGTGGCCACGAACCTCTTCGGCAACTCCGTGTTCATAACATACATGGTGAAAGCGACGCCGATGCCGAACAGAGCGATAAGAACCGACAGCCCCATCAGGCCCCATTCGAGGGCGGCGCTGTGGTGTTCGGCGCCAAGGGCCGCATGCTGCGCCATGTATTCTTCCGAAAGCCTGAAGACCGGCTCCAGGTAATGTTCAAAATAGTTGGGGATACCGCCGAACAGTTCACCGATCACCTTGGGCAGGCCGATGTAACCGCCCACCACCGAAAGGGCGGCCAGCACGATAAGGGGAATGACAATAACCATGGGCGATTCATGCAGGTGGTCCTTGGCCTTAGGGGTGATGCGGCATTCGCCGAAGAACGTCATGAACACCAGGCGGAACATGTAGAAGGCGGTCAGGCCGGCGGCAACGGCGCCCATGCCCCACAGCAGATAGTTCAACTGGCCGTGGTGCGGGTTGGAGAAGGCCTGCCAGAGTATCTCGTCTTTGGAAAAGAAGCCGGAGAAACCGGGTATGCCGGAAATAGCGATGGTTGCCAGGAGGAACGTCAGGAAGGTCAGCGGCATCTTGGATTTCAGCCCGCCCATGTTGCGCATGTCCTGGGCGTCGTCGTGGGAGTGGACATGATGCAGGGCATGGTGCATGGAATGGATCACCGCGCCGGAACCGAGGAACAGACAGGCCTTGAAGAAGGCGTGGGTCATGAGGTGAAAGATACCGGCCGCAAAGGCCCCGGTGCCCATGGCCAGGAACATGTAACCGAGTTGGGAAACGGTGGAGTACGCCAGCACGCGCTTGATATCGTTCTGGGCCGTGCCGATGGTGGCGGCAAACAGGGCGGTACATGCGCCGATCACGGCTATAACCATCAGTGTTTCAGGGGAGCGGATGAACAGGTAGTTCATGCGTCCGATCATGTAGACCCCGGCGGTGACCATGGTGGCGGCGTGGATCAGGGCGGAAACGGGGGTCGGGCCTTCCATGGCGTCCGGCAACCAGGTATAGAGAGGGATCTGGGCCGACTTTCCGGTCGCACCCACGAAAAAGCAGAGAGTGATCACGGTGACGACGCCGCCGGTCGGCATGAGATGAGAGTTGGCAGCCATCTCGGTGAACTGGATGGTCCAGATGTTGTGGGTCTGTCCCATGTACCAGAACAGGGTGAATGCGCCCAGCAGAAAACCGAAGTCGCCGACGCGGTTCATGACAAAAGCCTTCTTGCCGGCATCGCCGGCCGACTTCTTGTGGAAGTAGTAGCCGATCAGCAGGTAGGAGCAGAGGCCGACACCCTCCCAGCCAACGAACATCAGGAGCAGGTTGTTGCCCAGCACCAGAAGAAGCATGGAGAACATGAACAGGTTCAGGTAAGCAAAAAAGCGGTAGAACCCCTCTTCACCATGCATATAGCCGATGGAGTAAAGGTGGATCAGGAAACCGACACCGGTGACGATCATGATCATTACGCAGGATAGCGGATCGATCAGGAAGGCGATGTCGGCGTTGAAGTTGCCGGAGGTGATCCAGGTGAACACCTTGACATTGGCCACCCGTTCCTCACCCGGCAAGGACAGGAGATTGAGTATGGTCATGCAGGAAACGATGAACGAACAGAGCACGGCAAATGCGCCGATACCTCCAATGACGGTCTCGTTCTTGATCTTTTTCCCCAAAAGGCCGTTGATCAGGAAGCCGATGAAGGGGAAGAGCGGGATCAGCCATACGTTGTCAAACATGTAAGACTCCTTTTATGCAATCGTTAAACGTTGTCTACTCTCAGGTTATTCCGCTGCGCCTTTTACCACTTCATGATGTTGACGTCTTCCACGTCGATGGATTCCTTGTTGTTGTAGAAGGCGATCATCAGGGCCAGTCCGACGGCGGCCTCAGCGGCGGCAACGGTCATGACGAAGAAGACGAATACCTGGCCGTCCAGGTTGCCGAGGTGGCGGGAAAGCGCCACGAACGTCAGGTTGACCGCATTGAGCATCAATTCGACGCACATGAAGATCACGATGGCATTCTTGCGGGTAAGCACGCCGATGGTTCCGATTGAGAAAAGGATGGCGCTCACGATGAGATAACTGTTCAGGTTTTCCATGTATATGCCCTCTGTTAGAGTTTTTTCTTTGCCAGGATGACCGCGCCGACGATGGCCACCAGGAGCAGGATCGAGGTGATTTCAAAGGGGAGCAGGAAGTTGGTGAACATCTCGCGTCCGATCAGCTCGGTATGCCCCTGCTGCCGGATCATCTCGCCGGTCAGCGGTCCGTTGGGCGCCGCAACCTGGCCCTTTATAACGATGAAGGCCGTATTGATCAGGGTGAAGAAACCGATAATGGAGCCCACCACGATCTTGTGGGAGTGCTTCTTGGTGGCGTCAACCCTGATGTTGAGCAGCATGATGGTGAACACGATCAGGACCATGATGGCGCCGGCGTACACCATTACCTGTACCGCGGCCATGAAGGGAGCATCCAGCATGACGTAATAGGTCGCCAGGCAGAAGAAAGTCATCACCAGCGCCAAGGCGCTGTTGATCGGGTTCTTGCAGGTGATCACCAGGATCGCCGACACAATGGCCACCAGCGTGATGATGAGAAAGAAGAGGGTTTCCATGCACTGCTCCTTTATTTCTTTTCTAAGAGGCGTTCCTTGGAATAGACAAAGTCCTTGCGGCTGTAGTTGGCCAGTTCGAACTCGCCGGTCATCCTGATGGCATCCACCGGACAGGCCTCCACACAATACCCGCAGAAGATGCACCGCAGCATGTCAATCTCATACTTGGCCGCATACTTGTCGTGATTGGCATCCTCTCCCGCCTCGACGGTGATGCATTTGGCCGGACAGACCGTGGGGCAGAGGTAGCACGCCACGCATTTGGCCTTGTTGTGAGAGACATTGAGGGCGTGCAGCCCCCGGAAACGTTGCGCGACCTTCGGGCGCTCCGTCGGGTACTGCAGGGTCACCGGCTTCTTGAAGAGGTGACTCAGGGTGATTTTCAGTCCATTTATAATCGGCGTAATCGGATTCATGATTCCATCCTTGTTCTTGGAGTTGCGTGTCTCGGAGCAGCTTAGTTGATGAAGTAGCCAATAACGCCGGTCACCACGATATTCACCAGCGCCAGCGGCAGGAGGACCTTCCACCCCAGGTGCATGAGCTGGTCATAGCGGTAGCGGGGCAGTGTGGCGCGGATCCACATGCAGAAAAACATCAGGAAATACACCTTGGCCACGAAATAGACCGGTCCAAGCAGCGGGATGGCGGTGGCCAGCGGGCCGTTCCAACCACCCAGGAACAGGGTCGCCGTCAGGGCGCAGACCGTCACCATGTTGGCATATTCAGCCATGAAGAACATGGCGTACTTCATGCTGGAGTACTCGGTGCAGAAACCGGATACCAGTTCGGTCTCCGCCTCGGGAAGGTCGAAAGGGGTGCGGTTGATCTCGGCCAGGGAACAGATGAAGAACATGACGGCCGCCAGCGGCTGCTTGAAGGCATACCAGCCGAATCCGCCGTAGGCAGACTGCTGGTTGACGATCTCATTCAGGGACAGGGTGCCGGAGAGCATGAATACCGACACGATGGCCAGCCCGGCCGAAAGCTCGTAGGAGATCATCTGGGCCGAGGCGCGCAGGCCTCCCAGCAGGGAGTACTTGCTGTTGGATGCCCAGCCTGCCAGGACGATGCCGTACACGCCCAGGGAGGACATGGCCAGGACGTAGAGCACGCCGACGTTGACGTCGAATACCCTGCCTGCGTTCGTGTCGAAATAGCTGGCAATCTGCAGCGGAATTTTATATCCCCCGACCTCGATGACGCCGCCGAAGGGGATGACCGCAAAGGTGATAAAGGCCGGGATGAGGGCGATCAACGGCGCGACCAGGTACGCAAACGTGCTCGCCTGTGAGGGAATGATCTCTTCCTTGAAAAAGAGTTTGACCCCGTCGGCGATCGGTTGCAGCAGGCCGTGCCAGCCGGTGCGCATCGGTCCCAGGCGTACCTGCATGTGGCCGATGATCTTACGCTCGGCATACGTGGCATAGGCCACGGTCAGCAGCACGAAGACAAATGCCCCAACGACCTTGGCGACCATGGCGATGTAATACATCAGCGGCAGTCCTAAAATCTCGATTCCCATCTGTCCCTCTTTTCTTGCGAGTATGAAATAAGTCCGAGAACGTTAGTGTCAGGTTACTTGGTCACGGTCACCCAGGTGACCGGAGCGCCGCTCCAGACCTGGTTGATCTCAGCCGCACCGAAGTGGTACGGGCTGAACAGCACGCCTTCGGGCATGCGCGGGGTGATCCTGGCCTTCAGCTTGGTCGAGCCGGTTGCGGAGGCGACGTTCAGCAGGTCGTTTTCCTCGATCTTCAGCTTGGCGGCGTCGCCGCGGGAGAGTTCCACGTACCCTTCGGGGCAGACATACATGGGCCCTTCGCCGAACTGGGACAGGGTGCCGTTGTGGTACAGGACGCTGCCGGTGACCAGGGCCAGTTTGCCCGCCACCGGTTCAACCGACACAGACTTGGGTGCAACGAACGCAGACTTGACCACGACCGGTGCAAAGGCGCCTGTCTCTCCCAGGAAGGCATAGGACATTCCGGCGTATCCGGGGACTGACGCGGCAATCTCGCCGAACACCGCCGCCGGCGTGGCGGGCGCCTGTCCGCCCAGCTTGGCGATCAGTGTGCCGAAGATCTCGAAATCGGTGCGGCATGTGCCGATCTTCCCGATGGCCGGTTTGATGTGCTGAACGCGACGGTCAACGCTGGTGAAGGTGCCTTCCTTTTCGGCAAAGGAACAGGCCGGCAGCACCACGTCGGCCAGGGCTGCGGTCTCGGTCATGAACAGGTCGGATACCACCATGAATTCGACCTTGTCGAGGGCGGCCGTGACGGCGGCCCGGTTCGGGTAGGAAACAACCGGGTTCTCGCCGGCGATAAACAGTGTCTTGATAGCGCCGCTTGAGCAACCGTCGATGATCTGCCCGGCCTTCAGGCCGCTGGTGGCATAGAAGCCCATATCCACAGCGCCTTGGCTGTTGTTCTTCTCGGCCATGCAGAGAACGCCGCTCCCTTCGCCGAATTTGCCGGTCAGTATGGCCAGGTTGGCCGCGGCGCTGGCCAGGTCGGCATTGTGGCCGGGATAGGCATTGCCGATGGGGAAGAGTATCAGCGCTTTTTCGGCCTTGGCGTAGTCGGTGGCAAGCTGCCTGATGGCGGCGGCGCTCAGGCCGCTCGGTGCGGCGACGGCATCGGGGGTGAAACCGGCCAAAGCCTTTTCCAGTTCGGCATAGCCGGGGATCGCTGCGGCCGAACCTGCGGCCAGCTTTTCATCAAGGATCGTCTTGGCCATGGCGTTGATGACGGCGACCTCGCTGCCGGGGGTGTGCACCAGGGTCGTGGCGTCGGGCAGCTTGGAGAGCTTGCCCCGTTTATCGGAGAGAATGGCAAGTTTGACGCCCTTGTTCTTGACCGCCATGTTGATCTCGAAGCCGATCACCGGGTGGGTCTCGTAGCTATCGGTCTTGATGACCAGCAAGAGGTCGCTCTTCTGAATGTCCAGGATGGTCGCAGGTGAAGCCGTTGCCCCGAAGCTGCGGGCAAAGCCTTCGGTCAGGGCGGTGTGGGCATACCCGGCCGAATGGTCGTAGTTGGCGGAACCGGCGATTTCCATTAGCCTCTTGAAGAGCACCAACTCCTCGTTGGTCAGGCGTGGCGTGGCCAAGGCGGCGGCCGATGCGCCGCTCCCCTTCAGGCGGGCGGCAACCAACTCCAGAGCCTCGTCCCAACTCGCCTCTGTCAGGGCGCCGTTCTTGCGCACCAGCGGGGTGGTCAGGCGTTTGTCGGAGTTGATGAACTGGTAGCCGAACCGGCCGCGGCAGCAGAGCTGGCCGTTGTGGAACCCCTGGTTTTCGTCGTAAACCGTGGTCAGGACCTTGTTGTCCTTGACCCCCAGGGTCAGGTTGCAGCCGGTGCCGCAGTAGCTGCACACGGATTTATGATTGGTGAGGGCCCAGAAGCGGGCTTTGAACTTGAAGGGGCGGGCCAGGAGCGAACCGACCGGGCAGACGGAGACGCAGGAACCGCAGAACTCGCAATTGAGAGCGCCTTCGAACTCGCAGCCGATCTTGGTTTCGATACCGCGGCTGATGAAGGTCAGGGCGCCGAAAGAGACTATCTCGTCGCAGATGCGGGCGCATTTTCCGCACAGCACGCAACGGTTCATGTCCCGCTCGATGAGCGGGTTGCTGTAGTCGATCTCGTGATGGAACTTCTCGTCGCTGAAACGGTTGGCATTCACCTGGTATTCATAGGTCAGGTTCTGCAGGTCGCAGTCCCCCCCCTTGTCGCAGACCGGACAGTCGATGGGGTGGTTGAGCAGCAGGAGTTCCAGCACCATCTTGCGGGCCTTGACGATATCCGGGGTCGATGTGCGGATGATCATGCCGTCGGTGACCGGCGTGGTGCAGGCCGGGATCTGACGTCCCTTCATCTGTTCCACTTCCACCAGGCACATGCGGCAGGCGCCGAAGGGTTTCAGCTTTTTGTCGTGGCACAGGATCGGGATCTTGATCCCGTTCAGCTTAGCGGCATCATAAATAGTTGAGTTTTTGGGAGCCGTGACCTGCTTGTCGTCTATCGTCAGATTTACCATCTCAACCTCTATCAGTGGGTTTGACTCGTTAAGGAACCGTTTTTATTCGATCGCCATGAAGCGGCAGGCGTCATAACAGGACTTGCACTTGGTGCATTTTTCCTTGTCCAGGAAGGCGATCTGTCCCTTTTCCCAGACAATGGCGTCTACCGGGCAGGCCTTCTTGCAGGCGCCGCATTTGACGCACTTGTCTTCCACGATCTGCCACAGGAGCAGCTCCTTGCAGCAGTTGGAGGGGCACCGCTTGTCGGTGATGTGGGCCTCGTACTCGTGGCGGAAATAGTTGATGGTGGAAAGGATCGGGTTGGGGGCCGTCTGGCCGAGACCGCACAGGGAGGCCTTCTTGATGGCAACCCCCAGATCCATGAGGGCATCGAGGTCGGACAACTCGCCGCGCCCCTCGGTGATCCGTTCCAGGATGTCCAGCATGACCTTCAGGCCGATGCGGCAGGGAACGCACTTGCCGCAGGACTCCATCCTGGTGAAGCTCAGGAAGAAGCGGGCAACGTCAACCATGCAGGTGGTCTCGTCCATGACGACCAGACCTCCGGAACCCATCATGGCGCCGGCCTTGATCAGGGAGTCGTAGTCAACCGGGGTGTCCAGGATCTCGCCCGGGATACAGCCGCCGGACGGACCGCCGGCCTGGACGGCCTTGAACTTGCGGTTATTGAGAATACCGCCGCAGACGTCATAGAGAACCGAACGGACGGTCATGCCGGCCGGAACCTCCACCAGGCCGGTGTGCTTGACCTTGCCGGTAACGGCGAAGATCTTGGTCCCCTTGGTGGTCTCGGTGCCGAGGGAGGCATACCAGGCAGAACCTTTATTGATGATATGCCGGACATTGGCGAAGGTTTCGACGTTGTTGATATTGGTCGGTTTGCCCCATAGACCGCGGACTGCCGGGAAGGGCGGGCGGGGACGGCTCATGCCGCGCTGGCCCTCGATGGACGCCATCAGGGCAGTTTCTTCACCGCACACAAATGCACCTGCACCCATTTTGATGCGCATGTCGAAATTGAGGCCCCATCCCTTGATATTCTGGCCCAGGTAACCCTGTTCATAACAGACGTCAATGGCATGCTGCAGACGCTGAACGGCCAGAGGATACTCCGCTCGCACATACACGTAGCCAAAGTCGCAGCCAATGGCATAGGCGGCAATCATCATGCCTTCTATGATGCAGTAGGGGTCACCTTCCAGGAGCGACCGGTCCATGAACGCGCCGGGGTCACCCTCGTCGGCATTGCAGATCAGGTACTTGTGATCGCCCGGAGAGGCCTTGCAGAAGGACCACTTCATGCCGGTGGGAAAACCGCCGCCTCCACGACCACGGAGACCGGACTTTTTAACCTCTTCGATAACCTCTTCAGGCTTCAGGGTAGTGATGCACTTCTCGATCGCCTTGAATCCGTCTTCCTCTTTATAGGCTTCAATACTGTCCGGATTGATCTGGCCGCATCCGGTCATGACGACCCGCATCTGGGCATCGACGAAGGTGTTGTAATACGGCTTCGCCTTCCGCTTTTCAAGGGTCGTCTTGGCGACGATATGCTCGTTGACGATCTGTTCGACCTCTTCGGGCTGAACAAAGTCGTAGGTAACCCGCCCCTGCTCGTCGGTGATGATGTCCACCAGGACGTCGTTGGCGCACAGTCCGCGGCACCCGGTGTGGATGACCTCGCAACGCTTGCCCACAACCGCGTCAACACCCTTTTCCTGGAGCACCCGGCGAAACTCCGCCTCGACCTTTTTCGCACCGGCCGAGATACCGCCGGTCCCTTGACATATCAGAATCTTTATTGCTTCGCCCATAACGCTTTGTCCCCTGCTGGAATGGTTGAGTCGGTTCTATTTCATCGGCCGCTGGTTGTATTCGGCAATTATCTCGTCAACCCTCTGGACCGTCATCTTGCCGAAGGTGTCGTCGTTGACCATGGCCAGCGGCGCCATGCCGCAGGCGCCCAGGCAGGCAACCTTCTCAAAGGTGTAGCGCAGGTCGGGCGTGGTCTCGGCGTGACCGATGTGCAGTTTGTCGAAGAAGGTTTCAACGATGCGCGGGGCGCCCGAAACATGGCAGGCGGTTCCGACGCAGACCCGGATGATGAAACGTCCGCGGGGTTTCAGATGAAACTGGGCATAAAAGGTAAGTACGCCGTAGATCTGGCTGGGATAGACATTCAACCGCTCGGCGATATGGTCGGCGACCGTGCGGGGAATATACCCGTACGCATCCTGAACGCCCTGAAGGACCGGCATCAGGTTGCCCGGCAGGTCAATGTATTTGTCGATAACCTTATCGGCTATGGAGAGGTCTACTTCAGGTTCCTGCTCTTCAGCCTGTTGCGCAACTGCTTCACTCATTCGCGCCGTCTCCTTTGAATCGCTGCGGGAGTTATCTGTCAATTTCGCCAAGAACGATGTCCAGCGTTCCGATTACAGCCACCAGGTCAGCTATCATGGACCCTTTGGCCATCTTCTCAATAGCCTGGAGATTGACGAATGAAGGGGGCCGGATCCTCATGCGGTACGGTTTGGAGCTGCCATCGCTGACAATGTAGAACCCCAACTCCCCTTTGGGAGCCTCAACCCCCTGGTAGACCTCGCCCTCCGGAACCGGATACCCTTCGGATGCGATCTTGAAGTGGTGGATCAGGCCTTCAATGGAGTTGTAGACGTTTTCCTTGGGGGGGTAACAGACCTGGGGACAGTCGGCCAGCACCGGACCGGGCTTGAGCCTGTCAAGGGCCTGGGTGACGATCTTGCAGGCCTCGCGCATCTCTACCAGACGGACTTTATAGCGGTCGAAGGTATCGCAGTTCTCGCCCACCGGCACCTTGAACTGGTAATTCTCATACCCGGCGTAGGGGGTGTCCCGGCGGAGGTCCCAATCGACGCCGGAGCCGCGCAGGGCAGGACCGGTGATGCCGATGTCGATGGCGTCCTCGGCCGAGATGACGCCGTTGCCGATCGTACGCTTGAGCCAGATCGGGTTGGTGGTCAGAAGCCCCTCGTACTGGTCCAGGTACCCGGGCATGGAATCGATGAAATCACGCACCTTCTTCTCGAACTCGGGCGGCACATCCTGGGAAAGCCCGCCGGCGCGGAAGAAATTGGAGGTCATGCGGGCGCCGGAGATCAACTCATAAATCTCCATAATGGTCTCGCGCTCACGGAAGGCATAGATAAAGACCGTCATGGCGCCGATATCGAGGGCATGGCAGGCGATCCAGACCAGGTGGGACTCCAGGCGCGTCAGCTCGGCCATGATGATCCGGATGGTCTGGGCCCGCTCCGGGATCTGGATGTCCAGCAGTTTTTCGACCGCCAGGATATACCCCAGGTTGTTGCTCATGGGGGCCAGGTAGTCGAGACGGTCGGTCAACGGCAGGACCTGATGGTAGGTGCGGTGCTCGGAGAGCTTCTCAACACCCCGGTGCAGGTAGCCGATGTCCGGGGTAATCTTGGTGATTACCTCGCCGTCCAGCTCGAGAACGAGCCTGAGAACCCCGTGGGTACTGGGATGCTGCGGCCCCATATTCAGCGTCATCTTTTCCGTAGTAGCCATATATCGCCTCTTCTGTGATCGTGGATACGAAGTACGTGTGTGCAGTGAGCTTACGACAGGCGCCCTTTATAGGGTTCCCGGTCCGGCCCCTGGAGCGGGTAGTCCTTGCGCAGGGGATGACCTTCCCAATCGGGCGTCATCAGGATGCGGCGCAGGTCGGGATGGTTGTCGAAGGTGATGCCGAACAGGTCATAAACCTCGCGTTCCAGCCAGTCGGCGGTGGCCCACACCTGGGACGCGCTCTCGATATGACACTCCCCCTCGGAAACGGCCGCCTTGATGCGCAGCCGATCCTTGTTGGGAATGGAGCAGAGCAGGTAGACCATCATGAAGCGCTCTTCCTTCTTGCCCAGATAGTCGATCGCGGTTACGTCGGTGAGCAGATTGTACTGAAGGGACTGTTTCAGAAAGGCAAGAACAGCGAGAAGATCTTCCTTTTTGATCGTTACCGTCACTTCACCCCGAAATTCGACGACCTCGATGATGGAGGAAGCGAATTTTTCTTTCAGCTTGACTACTGCACGATTGTTTTCAGCCATGGTATCCAACCCTTTTTCTGGGATTTGATATATTCGTTACGCCAGGGGATTTACGCGGCAACCGATTCGATCCTGTTACCCAGGCCAATGGTGGAGCCGAACGAGTTCTTGTCACGCATGATCTTGTCCTGCAATTTCATGAGGCCGTACAGGAGCGCCTCGGGACGCGGCGGACAACCGGGGATATAGACATCGACCGGGAGCGCCTCGTCGATCCCCTGCACAACGCTGTAGGTATCGAAGATCCCGCCGGAACAGGCGCAGGCGCCCATGGCGATGACCCATTTCGGCTCGGGCATCTGCTCATAGACGGTCTTGATGACCGGCAGCATCTTCTTGGTGACCGTGCCGGCAATGATGATGCAGTCGGATTGGCGGGGAGAAGCGCGGAAGATGATGCCGAAACGGTCAAGGTCGTTATGGGAGGCGCCGGTGGCCATCATCTCAATGGCGCAGCAAGCCAGACCGAAGGTCATGGGCCAGATGGACGACTTTCTGGACCAGTTGACGAGCGCATCCAGTGACGTGGTTATGATGTTGTCGCCAAGCGGATTGTCTACTCCCATTCCAGTGCTCCTTTTTTCCATACATAAATATAGCCAACAAAGAGGATGACGATAAAGACGCCCATCTCAACCAGGCCGAACACGCCGAGTTTTTTATACAGGATCGCCCACGGGTACAGAAACACCGCTTCGATATCGAACAGGATGAACAGCATTGCGATCAGGTAGAACTTGATCGAGAAGCGCTCCCGGGCCGTTCCGACCGGCTCGCAGCCGCTCTCATAGGGGGACAGCTTGACAGGCGAAGGTTTCTTAATGCCGATGAGCGAGGAGAAAACGAGCGACGCCATTCCGAACAACACGGCAACAATGACCAGGAGAAGTATGGGGAGATATGCACCAAGCATCGGAAACCCTCCTAATTACAAGCGGTATACTGTATACAAAACGCTGTCAAAATAGGGTATTTGATTTTCTTTGTCAAGCAGATTTTTCCCCTTTTTCAGGGCCTTGCAAAATACCCGGCCGCCCCTTGCAACATATTAAAATCAAAATAAAAAAGCCTCTTTAAGGTTGACATGATCGGACCTGATATGCTATTCAAAACTCCCATTTCCAACCAACATTTCAAAATAAAATCAGAGGGGGCACACCGCCATGAACCACACTCGCTCCAGCGCACTCTTTCAACAGGCCAAAACAGCGATCCCCGGCGGCGTCAACAGCCCGGTCAGGGCGTTCAAGTCCGTGGGGGCCGATCCCCTCTTCATCAAAAAGGCAGCCGGAAGCACCATCTACGACGAAGACGGCAACGCCTTTGTAGACTACGTCGGTTCCTGGGGGCCGATGATCGTGGGGCACTGCCATCCCCAGGTGATCGAGGCGGTCAAGCGGACCATGGACAACGGCGCCAGCTTCGGCGCACCGACGGAGCAGGAAACCATCCTGGCCACCATGGTGATCGAGGCCGTTCCCTCCATCGAAATGGTGCGCATGGTCAGCTCCGGAACGGAAGCCACCATGAGCGCCATCCGCCTGGCCCGCGGCTATACCGGGCGGGACAACATCCTCAAATTTTCCGGCTGCTACCACGGCCATGCCGACTCCCTGCTGGTCAAGGCCGGTTCCGGCGCGGCCACGTTCGGCGTGCCCGACTCGCCCGGCGTGCCCGCCGATTTTGCCAAACATACCCTGACGGCGGAGTACAATTCCCTCGATTCGGTCAGAAAACTGGTGGCCGAGAACAGGGGCACCATTGCCTGCATCATCGTGGAGCCGGTGGCCGGCAACATGGGGACCGTTCCGCCGCGGGAAGGCTTCCTGGAAGGGCTGCGTGAGATCTGCACCAACGAGGGGATTATCCTGATCTTCGACGAGGTCATGTCCGGTTTCCGGGTGGCCTACGGCGGAGCCCAGTCGCTGTTCGGCATCACCCCCGACATGACCACCCTGGGCAAGATCATCGGCGGCGGCCTGCCGGTGGGCGCCTTTGGCGGCAAGCGCGAAATCATGGAAAAACTATCCCCGTCCGGCGGCATCTACCAGGCCGGCACCCTTTCCGGCAACCCGCTGGCCATGTCGGCCGGCATCGCGACCCTGACCCTTCTCAAGCAGCCCGGTTTCTACGAGAGACTGGAAGAAAAGAGCCGCCAGGTGGCCGAGGGCATCGCCTCGGCGGCCAAGGCCGCCGGCTACCCGATCTATGCCACCAGGGTCGGCAGCATGTTCTGCGCCTTCTTCAGCAAGGACGAGGTCCATGACTGGCCAACCGCCTCCGCCTGCGACACCAAGGCGTTCGCCACCTACTTCCTGGCCATGCTGAATGAAGGGATTTACCTGGCGCCGTCCCAGTTCGAGACCGCTTTCGTTTCGGCCGCCCACAGCGAGGCGGATATCGAAAAAACCGTCGCCGCAGCGGCAAAATGTTTCCGGCTGCTTGTTTAGACAAACAAACTATTCTATTATTTTGTTTGACATCTTGATCGCTGCCATGCTAAGGAATACCGGTTTTGGCGCCGATATCGCAGGGGGCTTGTGGTATGGATCGTGACAAGCGCGACCTGTTCAAAAGCCTGTCCATGGTATCCAGCATGGGCATCTCGGTCGTCCTGGCGATCGGGATCGGCGTCTGGTTCGGCCTGACGCTCGACCGCTGGTTCGGCACCAAGCCATGGTTCTTTTATATCTTTCTCTTTATCGGGATTGCGGCCGGTTTCAAGAACATTTACGTGATAGCCGGCAGGGAGATCCACAGAGATGACGACAGCGATCAACGAGGATAACCTCTTCGCCGTCATCATAAAAAGGAGCCTGGCCCTCATGGCGGTTCTGAGCGCAGCCGGCTTCATCCTCTTCTCGGTCAAGGCCGGACTGGGCGTCCTGGCGGGCGGCGTCATCGCCGTCGTCAATTTTGCCTGGCTGCGCAATGTGCTCCAGCGCATCCTCGGCCTGTTGCCGGCCAAGCCGAACCTGTACGCCCAACTCCGGTTCGTGGCCCGCATCGCCGTTACCGGCCTGGTATTGTACGTCATCATCACGTCGGGATGGTTTTCGCTGGCAGGGCTGCTGGTGGGATTGTCCGTAATAGTAGCCAACATAATCGCACTTTCATTATATAGTGCCCTGCGCACGGGAGGTTAGCTTCATGGTTCACCCCTTACTGTTTCTCGAGTTCTTTCGCAAGCTCCTCGAACCGCTGCACCTCAACGAAGCCAGTGCCGATGCCATCGCCTACACTTGGCTGATCATCATCATGCTGCTGGTCCTGTCCGTACTGGCGACCTCGGCGCTCAAGTCGGTCCCCGGCGGGTTGCAGAACTTCATGGAAGTGGTCGTCGGCGGCATCGAAAACATGATCGTCGAAACCATGGGTGAACATGGCCGCCCCTTCTTCCCGCTGATAGCCACCCTGGCGATCTTTATCCTGGTTTCCAACCTGACCGGCCTGATCCCGGGCTTCTTCCCCCCCACGGCCAACATCAACACCACGGCGGCCTGCGCAGTGATCGTCTTCCTCTCGACCCACGTGGTCGGGATCAAGCACCACGGCCTGCACTACCTGAAACATTTCATGGGCCCCATCGCCTGGCTGGCCCCGATCATGTTCTTCATCGAGGTCATCGGCCACTTGAGCCGCCCGGTTTCCCTCACCCTGCGTCTCTTCGGCAACATGAACGGCCATGAACTGGTGCTGATGATCTTTTTCGGCCTGGCTCCCTTCCTGGTGCCGCTGCCGATGATGCTGATGGGTGTGCTGGTTTCCTTTATCCAGGCCTTTGTTTTCATGCTTCTGGCTATGATCTACATCCAGGGGTCGCTGGAAGAGGCGCACTAAGAGGTTGTTGAAAAACAGCCATCTCGCCGCCGTCCTCGAATGACCTTTTGTGCGGCGTAGCAGCGCTACGCCTCCGCAGGGTCTTCTGGGGATGCGACGATCTGACTATTTTTGAACAACCTGAATTTTTCAGCAGCCTGTTAATAGTTTATACATCCTATACTGTTTAGGATACTTACCCAAAGAAGAGAGGAGAAGTAACAATGAGCTTTTTCACGATGTGCGTTCTGGCAGCAGGTATCGGCATGGCACTGGGCACCCTGGGCACCGGCATCGGCCAGGGTCTGGCAGTTAAAAGCGCCGTAGAAGGCGTTTCCCGTAACCCCGGGGCATCCGGCAAAATCCTGACCACCATGATGATCGGTCTGGCCATGATCGAGTCCCTGGCCATCTACGCCCTGGTTGTCTGCCTGATCATCCTGTTCGCCAACCCCTACAAAGAAATCGCAACCGAGCTGGCCAAAACCGTTGCCAAGTAATTTCTTCCGGCACCGGTAACTACTGTAAACGAAAAGGGCATCCCGCAGGATGCCCTTTTCGTTTACAGGATGACGAGTGAGCAGTGAACGGTGATGAGTAAACAGTAACGAATAAAACCTTAACAGCACCATTCACCATTCACCATTCACCATTCACCATTCACCATTCACCATTCACCATTCACCATTCACCATTCACCATTCACCATTCACCATTCACTGTTCACTGTTCACTGTTCACTGCTCACTGTTAACTGCTCACGCCGTTACTCCTCATCCACCAAGGCCCCTTCCTCCTCGTTTGATGCCCCGCTCTCGGCGATCCCTCCCCACGGCATGCGCACCACCGCCCTGACCACGTAATGATAGGACACCTTGCGTTCAAGGCCCGAATCCACGTAGACGGTATCCGTAAGCGGTGCATTGTTCAGCGGGAGATAAGGCATGGGCTCGTCTTTGGCGCTGCGGTACACGTTATACCCCACAAGGCTCCCCTCCTCGGGCGCCAGGGCCACGAATTCGAGCTTGATCTCCGTGGGCGCAGGCAGCACCTGGAGAACCGGGGGGAGCGGCGGCAGCGTCACCCTCACGCGCACCGGCGCCGAGTTCGCTCCCGTGGAGTTATCTCGCGCAAAGGGAACCACATAGTAACTGTAGGCGGTATTTATACGCGTCTCACCGTCCATAAGCACCATCTTGTTACCGTAGATCCGGGTTGTTTCGGGCAAATCAAGATAGATTTTGCGGAATAGGCGGAAATCATCGGTGCAGGCAGGGCAATCAGGCTGCTGAAGCGATGATTCCACACGTTTGAAGACAGTTGCTCCGGCCAGGTCCCGGAGCGGGCGCCCGGCCAAATCCTTGTCGGGCAGTTCGAAGGAGATCTTGACGTTTGTGCCGCTCTGGCTCGCCGTCAGGGCGGACACAGCGGCCGGAACCAGCATGTCGGGATACAGCAGCGGACCTTTTTTCCCGCAGCCAGAGGCAGACAACAGCACCATGAATATCAGCAGAAAGCGAACGCTCATACGAACCTCGGCACCCATTCACCATTCACCATTCACCATTCACCATTCACCATTCACCATTCACCATTCACCATTCACCATTCACCATTCACCATTCACCATTCACTACTTCGCCGGCCCCGGCAAACCGGTGGCAACCAGATACACCTCGAATGTCCCGGCGGCTGAACTGAAGCGGACCCTGTTCTGGAATATCTCCACGATCCTGGCGCCGGAGACCGTATCGCCTTCCCGCAGGAGAAAACCGTTCACCACCACTCGGCATGCCGCGCGATGATCCTGCCAGGCAATGCCCGAGACTTTGATATCGGCGGGAGCAGGGACAAGAGACGCGGCAGCGGGCCCGGCCGGTTCAGCAGTGGCACTCTCGCCGGATGCCGGGGCCGCGGCGGGTAGTACAGGCCTGACAACCTCGTGCTGCCTGGGGACGGATGGCGCTTTACTGGCTTTCGGCGCCTTTGCCGGCAGCGGCTTGGCAGGTTGGGGAGCGGCCGTGGCAAGCGGCTTGGTTACGGGAGAGGGGACAGGAAGGGCAGGCGGCGCCAGAGTCGAAACCGCCGGCGGTGGCGGTGCCAACCGTTCGGGATATCTATGTTTCTTCCCCTTGCCCTCATGCAGGAACAGGAAGGTCGCCCCAAAGGTCAAAAGTGATGCCAGCAGCGCCAGCCCCAGGATCAGGGGCCAATTCCGATGTGCCTGGGGGGGAGACGGGGCGTTTTTGAACAGCTCGCCGGCGATATTGATCATGCCGGCGCCGCGGGCCTTCCTCTCCTTCTCGGTTTCCAGTTTTTTTAAGGCATCGAGGATATAACTCATAGGTTTGTGATCACCTTCCCGGGAAAAGCAGTCCGACGATTCGTTTCCAAAGCCACCTGCGGGGGGCCGCGGCCCCGGCTTCGGCGATGACCTGGGCGGCAATGTACGGCGTTACCGTCGGGCTTTCCCGCGTCCAGGCCATGATCAGGGCATGTTCGCAGGCAACGTTGATGAGACGGGGGATACCGCCTGAAAAGCGGTAGATGTGCTTCACCGCACCACTGGAGAACAGTCCGGGGTTACGGTTTCCGGAGATCTTCAGGCGATGGCTGATATACTCTTTCGTATCGTCCAGCCCCATGGGCGACAGCTTGCAGCGGACCGTGATCCGCTGGTTGAGCTGCCGCAGGTCATGGCGGCTGAATATGGCGTCCAGTTCGGGCTGCCCGGCCAGGATGATCTGGATAAGCTTGTCCTGTTCCGTCTCCAGGTTGGATATCAGGCGTACCTGCTCCAGGACCTCCGGCGCCAGGTTCTGGGCTTCGTCGATCACCAGCACCAACGTGCGGCCGGCGGTATTCTGCTCCAGCAGGTAACGGTTAAGGGCCTCCAGGTAGGAGAAACTGTTTTTCTCTGTTGCCTCGATGCCGAAATCCCGGCAGATGCTTGCCAGAAGTTGCTCTCCCGACAAGCAGGGATTGAAGATCAGGGCGCTCTTGTATTTCTCGGGATCGAGTTGCGACAACAGCGTGCGCAGCACCGTGGTCTTGCCGGTTCCAACCTCGCCGGTCATGGCGATGAACCCCGCATGGCTGTCGATGCCGTACAAAAGATGGGCAAACGCCTCGCGATGATTGCCGCTCAGGTAGATGAACTGGGGATTGGGCGTGATCGTGAACGGCTTTTCGGTAAATCCGAAAAAATCACAGTACATCGGACGCTACTTACCCTCTCGCGTGGCGCTGATCTCGCTCTCGACCCGCGCCCTGGCCGTGCCGCCGGGGATATTACGGGCATTGACGCTGGCTTCCACGGTTATGGCCTCGAAGATGTCATTGTCGATCTTGGCCGAAAACAGTTGCCATTCCGCCAGGGAAAGCTCGGTGATCTCCATCTCGTTCTCGACACAGTAGGCCACCGCTTTCCCCACCGCCTCATGGGCGTCGCGGAAAGGCAAACCCTTGCGCACCAGGTAGTCGGCCACGTCGGTGGCGGTGGAAAAGCCGTAACCGGCCGCGCGACGCATGGCAGCCCCATTGACCCGCATCTCGCGGATCATGTCGGCGAAGATCTTGAGGCTCCCCTTGACCGTGTCGATGGTGTCGAACAACGGTTCCTTGTCCTCCTGCATATCCTTGTTGTAGGCCAGCGGCAACGACTTCATCACCGTCAGGAGCGCCATCAGGTTGCCGTAGACCCTGCCGGTCTTGCCCCGCACCAGCTCGGGCACGTCCGGGTTTTTCTTCTGGGGCATGATGGACGAGCCGGTGCAGAAGCCGTCGGACAGCTCGATGAACCTGAACTCGCTGGTGGACCAGAGGATCAGTTCTTCGGAGAATCGGGAGAGGTGCATCATCACAATCGATGACCCTGCCAGAAACTCCAGGGCAAAATCCCTGTCCGAAACCGCGTCCAGCGAATTGCGGGTGATGGCGGGAAAATTGAGCTGCTCGGCCACGTACTCCCGGTCGATGGGAAAGGTCGTGCCGGCCAGGGCGCCGGACCCCAGCGGCATGCAATTGACCCGTTTCAGGCAATCCTCCATGCGCCCCTTGTCACGCTTGAGCATCTCCACGTAGGCCAACAGGTGATGGCTGAACAGGATCGGCTGGGCGGTCTGCAAGTGGGTGAAACCGGGCATGATGACGTCGAGGTTGGCTTCAGCCTGCTCCAGCAGCGCATCGATAAGCAGGTCCAGGTAGGTGGCGACCTCCACGATTTCATCGCGCAAATAGAGGCGTATATCCAAGGCCACCTGGTCGTTGCGCGAGCGGCCGGTATGCAGACGTTTGCCGGCCTCGCCGATCTTGGCGGACAGCCGGGATTCGATGTTCATGTGGATATCTTCCAGGGCGATGGAGAAGTCGAACTCGCCGTTCTCGATCTGCTGCAGGATCTGTTGCAGGCCGTGGACGATCTTCTCCACGTCTTCCATGGGGATGATCCCCTGTTTGCCCAGCATGCGGGCATGGGCGATGGAGCCCCGGATATCCTGGTGATAGAGGCGTTTATCAAACTGGATCGAGGCGGTGAACTCCTCGACGAACTTATCGGTGGGCTGGGTGAAGCGGCCGCCCCACAGTTTGTCTTTGGACATGGTATCTCGGTTCCTCGTGTTCGGGATTATGGGTTATGATGGGGCACTATACGTGAAAAATGGATAAAATCAAAGCAGAGAGTCTTCGAGGTTTTTATGGTGGGCAGCAGAGCTTAGCGAGACCAATTGAGGGCAAATGGTAAATGAAGCGGTTTTCTCATCATGGTTTTTTTATCACTTAATTCCACGATTGCGTTCCTGACCCTTCTTCCTCCGTGACCCTGCTGCCTTCAGCTGCCTCTTCGGGGTTTTGTCTAAAAGCTTGTCTTCAACACCATTATGGTGTAAATTATCATATGGCCGAAAAACGGAAGCCCACATATGATCTTGATGTTTAAGGAGAAAGATAATGACTAACCCCGTCTGTCCTGAAACAGGCGCACCGATGTATCGCGGAGTGCGCCCTATGACTCTTTCCTACAAAGGAAAGAACGTCACTTTCGATATGCCCGGCTGGTATTGTGACCAATCAGAGGAGAGTATCCATACCAGCGAGGACATGAAAGTTTCCGACCGGATGTTGAACCGCCTCAAGACCCAAGTCGAGGGATTGCTTGAGCCGGATGAAATTCGGCGTATCCGTAAAAAGCTTCATCTCTCGCAGGAAGCTGCAGGACTTTTAATCGGTGGTGGTCCGAGGGCTTTCCAAAAATATGAAAATGGAGACTTGTTGCCGAGTCGGGCAATAAGTAGTGCTCTTGCTTTGTTAGATCACGATCCAGAGTCTTTATCGGTACTTGAGATACGGAGTAAGGCTGCTTAGCTCCCCTCCCATCTCAGAATATCCGAATTAGTGAAGGCAGGATGAAAGCCTTTCTATGCTTCTCTACCTGCGACCCTTGGCGATCATGTCTTTTTTGAAACCTGTGAATGCGGCTTCTTCAATGTCCAGACGTTCCTGAATGATCTGTTTAAGCCAGTTTTCAAGTTTTTTTCCCGATGGACGCGGGCGAAGAATGCAGCCCGCACGGCTAACGCTACGGGAACGAACAGGGAAGTTGACTTACGCTCACCGGCTGTTTCCATGCGGACTCATCTTCTGCCTGAGCAATTACTATGTTATCAATTTTCTCTTCGCTTTACAACTTGCCAACTTGGAAGACCCTGCTGCCTTTCCACTGCTGCCTTTCCTGGTTGCAAATTTCAAAACTCTGAAAGCTGGTTGCAAAATTTGCTTGACTGTATGCAAACGCATCATACATACTGGTCGGTATGAAAGACCCGGTCAACACTCGCAAAACTTTGCTGGAAGCCGCATACCAAGTGGTACATCTCAAAGGTTTCAATGCGGCCAGCCTGAACGATATTCTGGCGCAAACCGATCTTACGAAGGGAGCGCTTTATCATCATTTCCCTAATAAGACCGCCTTGGGACTTGCACTCCTTGATGCAATCGAAGATAGGATAAGGGATTCGTGGATAAAGCCTTTGAAGCTATGCGCCGACCCGATCGAATGCCTTAAGGAAATCTCTTGTAAGATGATTGTATCATTGAGCACAGAGGAAGTTGATATGGGGTGTCCACTTAATAACCTTGCTCAGGAAATGTCGAGTATTGATGAGAATTTCAGGGCCAAGGTCTCATCCATATATGAGATGTGGTGCGAAGGGATTGAACGCGCGATTGCCAGGGGGCAAGAGAAAGGAATTATTACCAGTAAGGTAAAATCGAAGGATGTTGCTTTATTTTATATTTCGTCAATGGCCGGCAGTCGTGGTCTTGCGAAAAATGCTCGTTCACCGGAGATACTCCAGTCATGTCTTGATGGAGTTTTGTTTTATCTTGAGGCTTTAAAGGTATAATTTTTTTGCCGCACTACATACTGACTGGTCTGAATGCAATGGATGCAATTGACAATGAGTTTTGCGCTCGCAAGGGCAGTTGGAAATAGACTCTGAGAGCGCCTGAGAGGTCCGGCCGATGTGACATGGAAGGCATCCAAAAATAATAACGGAGGTGCAATCATGAAATTTGAAGACTTTGCCGCAAAGAGAATGTTGGAGAGTACGCACGAAGATGATTATTTAACGGATCGGGAAAAACAACTGATAGGACTGGCGGTGAGCGCTACCCGTGGCTGTATAGCGTGCAGCGGCAGCCGGATCAAGCGTGCCCTGGAAAGCGGCATTCCATGGGAGGCCCTGATTCAGGCTATAAATGTTGCGTCAGCGGTAAATGCGGGAGTAACCACTGCCATTGCCCTGCAAGGCATCAACAAGGAAGGGCTCGATTCTGCTTGCGTTGGTAATGCCTGCATTGTCCCCTGAAAGTTATTGTTCCGGCGACTAACCGTTCAAACCCTGGTTTAGAGGGAAAACTACTAAAAGGCCGCGTCTCCATTTTTCATTTTTTTATGAAGAATGGAGACGCGGCCCTATCTGAATCTCATTTAGCAGTGATTATGTAACGATTTCAAACCTACCTGCGAAAGTTTAGCGAAAGGTGCTGCGCTCTTTCAAACTTGAATCTCTTCCGGTTTGAGCCAGACCATTTGCCCGTCCTTCATCCCTACAATGGGGTTTCCGGCCAGTTTGTGTTTAAGCATGGCTTCCTTGACGGCATTAGTAACAGCCTCATCAATTGCTGTACCTTCAACAAGAATCCTGCCGATATCCTTCTTTACTGTTTCAGCCGCCATATTGCCCCACTATCGCTTCCCAACGGTTAGTGTCCGCTATTTTTATTAAAGTACAACACTCTCCATATGAAAGCAAGTGGGGTTCACCCGGTGCGGAGTTATCATACATGCGCCAAGTATCGGCAAGTGGCTGGTATATGCTGAAAAAGTTATTTAGCCCGGCATGGTAGCGCCGGTGAATCGTCTCCTCCGGTACGTTATGCCCTCCTATTCTGACTCGTTCCGCAACACGGGCAACGGCATAATCCGGGGATGGTAGCCAGAGAAAAAACAGATGAAAGGCGTAACCTTTCGCTTTCAGCGTCTTCAGCCAGTGGGCAAAGGTTTTACTTGCAAGGGTAGTCTCAAATGCAAAGTTCTCGCCTTCGCCTGCCAACTGCCGTAAGCGTTCCAACATGACACGGCCTGCATGGAAAGCAGCTTTTCCCGGGTTAAACGCCGACAGTCCTGCTGCAATGGTGTCGGCGTTTACAAATTCAGTGACACCAAGAGCACCCTGGAGAATCGCCGGGGCAGTAGTTGATTTTCCTGCACCATTGGGACCGGCTATTATTATAATATGCGGAGTTTTCAAGCTGTTAACCATTCTCAGAGGTCGGCACCCTTCAGGGCAATTTATGTTTTCGGTAATATTATCTGTTCATGCCCCTTGAATACCAGTTCTATCTCTCTACAGGCAGAACAAACCACACGGGGATTCGGACATGGATTCGGGTGACACCTTACTTATCTCACATGAATTAGATAAGGTGTCCCCCGAACTCGCCCCATACAAGCTAAGCAACTACAAATTTATGCTCATGCCAGCCATTGTCAAATACCATTGCAAACGGTGACAACTCCATTGTGTCACTAGTTGCCAGTTTATCTACCTGTTCATCGTAATGCTCGATTTTCTGTCCAATAGCAACAAATGCCCGGAGAAGTAATTCACTCTGGATCATCATCGGCTTCGGAGATTTTTCACTCTCCCAGCGGTAGACTTGCTCAATGTTGACATGCATTTTTTTGGCAAAATCGTTTTTAGACCATCCCAAAGATTTCCGTAAAAACCGGATATCGGCAGGAGATAGCCTGGCAACCTTTTTTACGAGATGAACGGCAATACACCTGTGCAACTCGGATAAACGCGGAATAGATACGAGCCGATGCCCACATGTTGGACATTGGCGTACCTTCACCGATTCAAGCACGATATTTGGGACTCCTGATTCGTCATAACGGATGTTTTCGTGTTTTTCTACCATTTCTGATGTACTGCATTCGGAACAAATCATCGTTACCTCCATACGGTTACAACAAGAACCTCGTCCTCTGATAAAAACTCAATAACGAGCCTAAATCCTGCTGCCCGAGTTTCAGCTCAGGCATGAGCAACATGAATTTTTCTCGACACCTGCCGGTCAATGTAGAACATCATGACGAGAGTAATGAGCATTGTGCAGGCAGTGACATAACCAACCCTGTCAAAATGCTGCAATGGCGCATTCTTGGCCGGCTGGTAAACTATGAGCCCCGCGACGAAAGCGGCAATCCCACCGGAAACCTGCTGTATGGAAGAATTTATCCCCATGTACGCCCCCCGGTCCTTCATCTCGGGCACGCCGGATATGAGCGCGGAAGATGAAATCATCCGTGATGAGATTCCCGTGAACATAACTACGTTGGTCAGAATGACAACCCAGAGCGGGTTGGGGCCAAGGTGCGTGTAGATCATCACCATGGCTATGGAAAGTATACTGCCGAAGACGAACAGTCGGTATTTCCCATACTTGTCGGCCTGTTTTCCGAGAAACGGGCCGGTAAACAGGGAGACAACGCCGGTTATGAAGAAAACCTCCGAGAGCCGTGTTTCAGGGACCAGAATGTTATTCACCAGAAATGCGGTGCTGAAAGGCATGATCATGAAACCGCCCGTGGCAAGCAGGATCGTCGCGGCAAAGCCTCTGATGTAGAACGGATTCGATGCGGTGTGCCACAGGTGGAGAAACGCGCTTTTGTCCTGTCTTCCCTTGAGATGGGCTGTAATCGGTTTAAGCTTCAGGGCGATGACGGCCCCGAGCAGTACGGCAGTTGCCGCGATCATCAGAAATGGAGCATGCCAACTGAAATGTGTCGCCAGATAAAGACCCACCGGAATGCCGAGAACCTGGCTGGCGGCAAAAGCCATTTGCACGACTCCCATCACCCGTCCGCGCACTTGCATGGAAAAGGTATCGGTAATTATGGCAAAAGACACCGAGCCGATCACGCCGCCAAAAAGCCCGGTGATGACCCTGGCGCAGAGCAACAGTGGATAGCTGTCGGCAATACCGCAGAAGAGAGTGCCGCAGACAAAGCCGACGTAAAAGAACAGCAGCATTTTCTTCCGGTCAAACTTGTCGGCAAACCCGGCCGCACAGAGCCCTGACGCCCCGGCACTGAAAGCATATGCGGATACAACCAGGCCGAATTGCGATGTCGAAATGCCCAACCCCGGCATGAGGATCGCCCCAAGGGGTGACAGGACCATAAAATCAAGGATAACCGTGAATTGCAATAGGGCCAAAACAGCGATGACGAACTTTTCGTAGGGCGAGAAAATATGTTTCGATTTATCCAAAAGGCCACCTTTCCGACATTATTGAACCTGGCGAAGAGTGCTGTCAAAATTGACCGGTGGCTCTTACGTGCTACGCACCCTGCCGGCCGCATCACGGCAAAGGGGCATGACGTTGTCATGCCCCTTTGCAACCAACAAACAACCTGGGCCAGGTTCCCCTATTTCTTCCGGTTGGCCTGCATCAGCGACCTGATCCGGAGCCTGAGCGAGTTGATCTTGATGAAGCCCTCGGCATCTGCCTGGTTGAAGACCTGGTCCTTCTCGAAGGTGGCGAAATCCAGGTTGAAGAGCGAGTCGGTCTCGGACTTGCGTCCCACGGTGCGGCAGAGCCCCTTGTACAGTTTGATGCGGGCTACGCCGTTCACGCATTTTTGGGATTCATCGATCAAGGTCTGGAGCATCAGGCGCTCCGGGGAAAACCAGTAGCCGGCATAGACCTGCCGGGCATACTCGGGAATCAGGCCGTCACGGATGCGCATCACCTCGCGGTCCATGGTGATCTGCTCCACCGCCGAGTGGCCCTCGCGCAGGATGGTGCCGCCGGGGGTCTCGTAGACGCCGCGGGACTTCATACCCACCGAACGGTTTTCCAGCAGGTCCACCCGGCCGATGCCGTGCTGTCCCCCCAGGTAGTTGAGATGGGCCAGCAACTGGGCCGGCGTCATCTTCTCGCCGTCCACCGCCACGGCGTTGCCGTTCTTGAACTCGACCTCAACGTACTGCGGCTTGTTGGGGGCCTTTTCCGGCGGCGTGGTCAGCACGTACATCTCCTCGGGCGCCTCGGCCCAGGTATCCTCCAGGATGCCCCCTTCAAAGGAGATGTGAAGAATGTTGCGGTCGGACGACCAGGGGCGCTTCTTGGTGACCGGGATCGGAATGTTGTTCTTCTTGGCGTATTCGACCAGGGCCTGGCGGCTGTTCAGATCCCATTCGCGCCAGGGGGCGACGACCTTGATGGCGGGGTTGAAGTGGTAGTAGGCCAGTTCGAAACGGACCTGATCGTTCCCCTTGCCGGTGGCGCCGTGGGAGACGGCATCGCATTTTTCCTTGGCGGCGATCTCCATCTGGCGCTTTGCGATCAGCGGCCGGGCGATGGAGGTTCCCAGCAGGTAATGCCCCTCGTAGATGGCGTTGGCGCGAAACATGGGGAACACGAAATCCCGCACGAACTCTTCCCGCAGGTCGTCGATGTAGACCTTGTCGGCGCCGGTTGCCAGGGCCTTCTCGCGGATCGTCGCCAGTTCGTCGCCCTGCCCCAGGTCGGCCGAAAAGGCGACCACCTTGCAGCCGTACTCGTTCTTGAGCCATTTGAGGATGATGGAGGTATCCAGGCCGCCCGAGTAGGCCAGGACGATCTTCTTGATTTCCTGCTTCTGCGTTTTTGCCATGTGGTTCTCCTTTAGCGGGGTTTGTATGAATATCTCTAAAACTTCAATTTTTCGCCAGGGCAATGCACACAAGGAATTCCCGCAAGGCAACGCCGAGATGGCGGAAAAGCGGCGCTTCTACCCCATAAATAAATTCCCCAAGAAGCGTCGATTTTTCGTCAGGTCAAGGCGTCCAAGGGAACCCGCGGAGGCGTGGCAGCGCCACGTCGCACAAGGAGTTCCCGCAGGGCAACGCCGAGATGGCGGAAAAGCGGCGCTTCTACCCCATGAGTGTCGCCATGATCGCCTTCTGTATATGCAGCCTATTCTCAGCCTCGTCCCAGACCACCGAGTTCTTTCCTTCGATGACCGAATCGGAGATCTCCTCGCCGCGATGGGCGGGCAGGCAGTGCAGGACAATGGCGTCCGGTTTGGCCAGGGCCAGTTGGGCGTCATCCAGGCAGTAGCCGGAAAATGCCTGCTCCCGCGTCTTCTGCTCCGCCTCCTGCCCCATGCTGGCCCACACATCGGTGTTGAGCACGTCGGCTCCCGCGACCGCCGCCTTCGGGTCGTCCGTCAGGGTGATCCTGCCGGGGGCCTTGGCGTTGGCCCATGCCAGCACCGCTTGGTCCGGCCGGTAACCGGCCGGGCAGGCCAGGACCAGGTCAAACCCGAAGATGGCAGCCGCCTCGATCCAGGTATTGGCCATGTTGTTGCCGTCCCCCACCCAGGCGAACCTGAGTCCCTCGCAGGTCCGCTTGTGTTCGATGACCGTCAGCAGGTCGGCCATGATCTGACAGGGGTGGAACAGGTCCGTCAGGCCGTTGATAACCGGAACGGAGGAGTACCGGGCGAATTCATCCACGATTTCCTGGCCGAAGGTCCGGATCATCACGCCGTCGCAGTAGCGGGACAAGACCCGGGCGGTGTCCCTGATCGGCTCGCCGCGCCCCATCTGGGAATCCTTGTTGGAGATGAAGAGGCCGTGTCCCCCTAGTTGGAACATCCCCGCTTCGAAGGAGATGCGGGTACGGGTGGAAGACTTCTCGAAGATCATGGCCAGGGTCTTGCCGTCGAGCAACCTGTGGGGGATCCCCTGTTTCTGCTGTTCCTTGAGTTCCCTTGCCAGGGTCAGCATGCCGTAGAGTTCGAGTTCGCTATAATCGTGCAGCGCCAGAAAATGTCGCGCCATTGTTACCTCCGTTATGCCTCGACCTCGGCCAGAATGCCGTCGAGGATCGCAATCATTGTGTCGATTTCCTGTTTGGTGACCACCAGCGGCGGCACGAAGCGCAGCACCGTGTCATGGGTCACATTGAGCAACAGGCCGCGGCTGTGCCCTTTCTTGACGATCTCGGCGCCGGGAACGGCCAGACTCATGCCGATCATCAGGCCAATGCCGCGCACCTCGTTGACAAAGGGATATTTCCGCCCCAAGGACTCCAGCTCTCCAACCAGGTACTCGCCGATCTCCTCGGTGCGGTTGAGGATCCCCTCCTCCAGGATGGTGCGCACCGTGGCGATGGCCGCCGCACAGACCAGGGGATTGCCGCCGAAGGTGGAACCGTGGGTGCCGGGCACAAAGGCGGCGGCAAATTCGTCCCTGGCAAGCATGGTGCCGATGGGCGCCCCGCCGGCCAAGGCCTTGGCCAGGGTCATGATGTCGGGAATCACGTCGAAGTGTTCATAGGCAAAGAGCTTGCCGGTACGGCCCATGCCCACCTGCACCTCGTCGAAGATCAGGATCAGTCCGTGCTGGTCGCAGATGCGCCGCACCTCTTGGAAATAGCCGGGCGACGGCACATTGACGCCCCCTTCGCCTTGGATCGGTTCCAGCATGACGGCGCAGGTGCTCGCCGTGACGGCAGCCTCCAGGGCGGCAACATCGTCGAAAGGGACATGTTTGAAACCGTGCAGCAGGGGATCGAAGAAGCGCTGCACCTTCTCCTGGCCGGTTGCGGAAACGGTCGCCATGGTGCGGCCGTGGAACGACTCGGCGGCGGTAATGATCTCGTAGCGTTCGGGACCGAACTTGTCGCGGCTGTACTTCCTTGCCAGCTTGATGGCCGCCTCGTTGGCCTCCGCCCCGGAATTGCAGAAAAATGCCTTGTCGGCAAAGGAATGGCTGCACAACAGCTCGGCCAGTTCGATCTGTTGCGGGATCTGGTAATAGTTGGAGCAATGAATCAACTCGGCGGCCTGTTTTTGCAGGGCCGCAACGACCGCTGGATGGCAGTGTCCCAGGTTGTTGACCGCTACCCCGCCAAGGAAATCGAGATATTCCTTGCCGTCGGCATCCCACAGGCGGCATCCCTGCCCTTTGACCGGCACGATCGGGTAGCGGCCGTAGGTCTTCATAATGTATTTATCCGACTTTTCTATCCATTGTTGTGAGTTCATTCCGCATCCAATCCATGAAAAGCGTTTTTTTTCGTCTAGTACCTTGTAACAGTTGGAGTTACGCATATTGTTCCCTCCCCCAGCGGGGGAGGGTTGGGGAGGGGGAAAGAGGCTGCAAATTCAACTGAGCCCCCCTCCCAGCCTCCCCCCGCTGGGGGGAGGTGACTATTCCGAAATGGCTTACTGTTCCAGGGCCCGAAGATCAACGCCGGCATGGCGGAAAAGACGCCTTTCATCTCACGATCTGCGTGCCGATGCCCACGTCGGTAAATATTTCCAGCAGCACGGCATGCTCCACCCGGCCGTCGATAATGTGGGCCTTCCTGACCCCTTCGTTCAGGGCTTCGGCGCAGCAGACCACCTTGGGTATCATGCCGCCGGTGATGGCTTCTTCCTCGATCAGGCGGTGCATGTCGGCCACGGCGATGCTGCCGAGCAGCGCGCCGTTTCGATCCTTGACCCCGTCGATATCGGTCAAAAGGATCAGTTTCTCGGCATGCAGGGCCGCCGCCACCCGGCCGGCCACCAGGTCGGCATTGATGTTGTAGCTCTCGCCATCCGGGCCGACCCCCACCGGCGCGATCACCGGCAAATATTTCCCGCTCTCCAGGGTCTTGATCAGGTCGGTGTTGACCTTGACCACATCGCCCACGTAACCGATATCCACCATATCGCGGGAGCCGTCCTCAGCCTTGACCTCCTGCAGCAATTTTTTGGACAAAAGCAACATACCGTCCTTGCCGGAAAGGCCTACTGCACGCCCGCCATGCTGGTTCAGGTAGCCGACCACCTCTTTGTTCACCTGGCCGACCAGCACCATCTCCACCACCGACATGGTCTCGGCATCGGTTACCCGCATGCCGCGGACAAATTCGGAGACGATCCCGTAGCGTTTGAGGGTCTGATTGATCTGCGGGCCGCCGCCATGCACGATGACCGCATTGATCCCCAGCGATTTGAGCATGATCACATCAAGGGCGAACGAGGCCTTCAGCTTTTCGTCCGCCATGGCATGACCGCCGTATTTAATGACAAAGGTCTTTCCGGAAAAACGCCTGATGTACGGCAGCGCCTCCATCAGCGTATTGGCCTTTCCAATCAGGTGTTCCATTGAACCGTACCTTGATCCCTCAAAAATAAAACTGCCAACCAGAAAGTTGGCAGTCTACCTTAAAGCAGGCAAAATCTCAAACAGGTTATTTCAGCGGCAACGTCACCGTTACCGTACTACCCCGCCGAGGCTCGCTGTCGATGTTGATGGAACCGCCATGCTGGCGCACGAACTCCCGTGCATAGAACAGTCCCAATCCGAACCCCCGCACTTGGCCGGCGTTATCCGGATCGGTCTGGTAGAATTTCTCGAATACCTTGGACAACTCCTGGCGGGGAATGCCGATGCCGGTATCGGTGACGACCACCTGAACCGTGTCTCCGGCGCTGCAGAGCGTGATGGACACACGCCCGGTCTCCCCGGTGAACTTGTACGCGTTTTCGATGATCTGCCGAAAGGCAAAGGTGATCTTTCCCCGGTCGAGATGCAGCAGAGGCAAGGGAGATGCCAGGAATTCGGTTTCGACCCCTTCTTTGCGTTGCTCTTCGTTTACGATCTCCGTGAGGATGCCGTTCAGGTCGCATAGTTCGAGATTCAGCCCCTCAGGCCCCTCCATGACCTGGCTGAAGGAAAGCAGGTCCGACACCAGGCGCCCCAGGTACTCGACTTCATTATTGACGAGCTTGATATTCTTGCGGAAGACCTCGTCGCCCAGGTCGCAGACACCATTTTCCACATTCTGCAGAAAGAGCGAGATAGCGGTAATCGGGGTTCGAAGCTTGTGGGAGATCAATGAAAGAAACTTGCTTTTGAAACCATCAAGCCGCTTGAGGCTGGCCACCTCTTCCTTGAGCCGCTTCCTGGCCAGGGACTTTCCCACGGCGGTTTTGAGCTGCAACAGATTGATAGGCTTGTTGATGAAGTCGTCCGCCCCTTCCCTGAGGGCAGAGAGGACGATATCCTTCTGGGAGAATCCGGTCATGATGATCACGACCGCATTGGGGTCCAGCGTCTTAACCTGGCTGAGCAGATCGATTCCCGATCCGCCCGGCATCATCACATCGGTCAGGATCAGGTCGCAATGTTCCTTCTGGTAGATTTGCAGCGCCTCTGCACAGTTGCCGGCATGAAGGATGCGATACTCCCCGAGGACCTTTTCGCACAATGCGCGGATAACCGGTTCGTCATCCACGACCAGGATCGTTTCCGGCATGCCCGGCTGTCCGTGGTCCTCGTTATGCAGCGTCTGCAAAGTCATTCCGCAACCTGTTCACCCTGATCTGAATTATGCCTGAATCCGTGACGCCTGAACGGCGGAGCGAGCGACTGGCCTGCGTCCAACGCCGCCCATGCAGCATCAGCCGGCTTTGCCGTGCGTCCTCCGCTACGGTGGAAACACGGCCGACAATGCCGGGACTGAGGCATGGTAAGCGAGAGGAGCCGTGAAGGCGTCGCGGATTCAGGTTATGGCTCTGCCTGCCCCGACAGTATCCGGGCGGCAGCGGACAACGCCTCTTCGAGTCTTTCGGGCTGGGAGCCGCCTGCCTGGGCCAGTTCGGGCTTGCCGCCGCCGCTCCCCCCAATGATTGGCGCCAATGCTTTTATAATATCACCCGCTTTTACGGTTGCAATCAGGCCTTTGGTGACTGCCACCAGCAGATTGGCCTTGCCCCCGATGGCGGCGCCGAGAACCACGACGCCCTCCCCGATGCGATCCTTCAGCGTGTCGGAGAGATCGCGCAACGCCTTGACATCCTCCACCGCCACCTTGACGGCCAGCAGTTTCACGCCCTGTACCTCGACAACCTGTGCAAGCAGGTCGCCCGAAGCAACCGCATTGAGCTTGGCCTGCAAGGATTCGACCTCCCGCTGCAACTCCTTCTGACGGGCGAGAAGCCTTTCCAGCCGTTCAAGCGGGTTCCCTCCCTCGGCCTTGAGAAGCGCAGCCACAGCCTGCTGTTCTTCCTCCATCCGCCGGACAAAAGCAAGAGCGCCGGTACCGGTCAGGGCCTCGATGCGGCGTACGCCGGCAGCGATGCCGGTCTCGGCAACGACCTTGAACAAGCCGATATCCCCAGCTGCATGCACGTGGGTGCCGCCGCACAACTCCATGCTGGCATCGCCGACCCTGACCACGCGCACCGCGTCACCGTACTTCTCGTCAAACAGCGCCGTAGCACCGGCCTCAATGGCTTCGGCTATCTGCATCTGGTTCGTGGTAACCGGATCGTTGTCCATGATGTACGCGTTGACCATATCCTCGACCCTGCCGATCTCGTCGGCGGTCATGGCTGAAAAGTGGGTAAAATCGAACCGCAGGCGGTCGGCGGAGACCAGCGACCCGGCCTGTTTGACGTGATCGCCCAGAACCTGGCGCAACGCCGACTGGAGCAGGTGGGTCGCGGTATGATTGCGGGCAGTGGCGCTCCGCACGGGCAAAGTCACCTTAAGGTCCGCGGCGTCCCCCCTTCTAAGCGCCCCTTCCTTCACCACCCCATGGTGCACGATCAGGTCGGGATAGGGGCGACTGGTGGTGAGCACCTCCAGATGGGCATTGCCGGTGGAGATAACCCCTTCATCCCCCTTCTGCCCCCCCGACTCGCCGTAGAACGGGGTCGTCTCCGTGACCACCCCGACCGATTCGCCGGCAACAGCGGAGTCCACCTCGACCCCACCCCTGATAATGGCCAACACCGGCCCATAGGCCGACATCTCGTCGTATCCCACGAATGTGCTGCGCACGCCGCGGTTATGAAGCTCCTTGAAGACCTGGGCGATCCCCTCTTCTCCCGAACCCTTCCAATGTTCGCGGGCCAGCTCACGCTGCTTCTCCATGCAGGTCTCGAAGCCGGCCTCGTCGATGGTAAAGCCCTCGCTCTCCACGATGTCCGCGGTCAGGTCGGTGGGGAACCCATAGGTATCATACAATTTGAAGAGTGTGTCGCCGGGAATGACGCTCTTTCCCGCCGCACGCAGAGAGGTGATCTCATCGTTCAAGATGGCCAGGCCACGGTCGAGGGTTTCCGCAAAGCGCTGTTCCTCGGCCAGGACCACCTTCTTGATGTAGGCCTCCCGCTCCAAGATCTCCGGATAGGCATTTCCCATCATGTCGCGGACCGCATCCACCGTATGGTAGAGCATCGGCTCGGCAAAGCCGAGCATTTTGGCATGGCGGGCGGCGCGGCGCATGATGCGGCGCAGCACATAGCCGCGCCCCTCGTTGCTGGGCAAGGCCCCGTCACAGATCAGAAAGGTCACGGCCCGCGAGTGATCGGCGATGACCCGCATGGAGACGTCATCCTTGTCGCCGGACCGGTACTTTTTCCCCGAGAGCCGTTCCACGTGCCTGATGATCCCCTGCAAGAGGTCAGTGTCGTAGTTTGAGATGACCCCCTGCATAACCGCCGAGATACGCTCCAGCCCCATGCCGGTATCCACCGACGGCTTGGGGAGCGGCGTCAGGACGCCGTCGCTCGACCGGTCGAACTGCATGAAGACGTTGTTCCATATCTCCATATAGCGGTCGCAGTCGCAGCCGACGGTGCACTCCGGGCTGCCGCAACCCGCCTCGGGTCCCTGGTCGTAGAATATCTCCGAGCAGGGGCCGCAGGGGCCGGTGTCGCCCATGGACCAGAAGTTGTCCTTCTCGCCGAAACGGAAGATGCGCTCGCAGGGGACCCCCTCCTGGAGATGCCAGATGTCGGCGGCTTCGTCGTCGTCGGTGTACACGGACACATACAGGCGGCTCTTGTCCAACCCCAGATCCCTGGTCAGAAACTCCCAGGCATAGGCGATGGCCTCCTTCTTGAAGTAATCGCCAAAGGAAAAATTGCCCAGCATCTCAAAAAAGGTATGGTGGCGGGCCGTGCGCCCCACGTTTTCCAGGTCGTTGTGTTTGCCGCCTGCGCGCACGCATTTCTGTGAGCTGCACGCCCGCGTGTACTCCCGTTTTTCCATCCCGAGAAAGCAGTCCTTGAACTGGTTCATCCCGGCGTTGGTAAACATCAGGGTCGGATCATTCTTGGGGATGATACCCGAACTGGGCACCACCGTGTGGCCCCGGTCGGCAAAAAATTTCAGAAAACGTGCGCGAATCTCATTCCCTGTCATCGGTCTCCTCATACACACTTCATGGTTTTAATTGGTCAATCCTTAATCCGTGACGCCGGAATGCCGCAGCGTCCGGAAGAGCCGGGGCCCGCCCGCCGCCATGTTGTGACAGCTCACTCGCTCGGCTGGCACTCCGCCTGATGGTCGCAAACTATTCTAACGCAAAGGCAGAGGCCTTCCGGACCAGCGGAGGCATGGAGGCGTCACGGATTAAGGTCAATATCAACCTTCAGGGTCTTCATGATCGTCCCAAGCCCGAAACCGCGCCGTTGCAGAAAGGCGATTACCCGGCGTTTTTCACGGTCGTTTGCCGCAAAAAAGGAAAATCCGGGAAACCTGCGTTCCATGACGCAACGCAGGTCGTCCTGCTCATCGTGTTCCAATCGCAGGCGCCCCATAACCTCGTCGATAATCCCGGCCGGAACCCCGCGACGGCGCATCTCCAGACGAAGGCGCGGGCCGAAAAAACGTCCGCAGGCAACGGCCGTCTCGGCAAAGCGCTCGGCGAACCGGTGGTCATTAAGCCATCCTTCGCTCTCCAGGCGGACCACCGCCGTCTCCACCGCCGCTTCGTTCAAACCCCGCGCTACCAGTTTCTCCCTCATTTTGGCCGTTGTGTAATCCCGGGCACCAAGCAACGTGAGGGCATCCTGAAAGGCCCGTTCCGGAGACGACGGCTCAGAAGTTTTCAATCTTGAGCTTCCGGGGCTCGCCGGCATCTTCCTTATGCGACTCGAAGCCGTCCCAGGACGCGTCCGAGGCCGAGGAGATACCGGACACCTTGAGGGCAAAATCGTCCGGGTTCGAACTTTGGCGCAAGGCTTCTTCGTAGCTGATCAGGTTGGCGGTATAAAGCTTCATCAGCGACTGGTCGAAGGTCTGCATGCCATAGGAGACATACCCCTGGGCGATGGCATCGTGGAGTTGTTTGGTCTTCTCCTTGTCGTCGATATACTCCTTGATCCTGGCCGTGCCGAGCATGACCTCCACTGCCGGAACTCGCCCCTTGCCGTCAGCCCGCGGCACCAGCCGTTGCGAGAGCACTCCCTTGATGATGCCGGACAACTGGATGCGCACCTGGCGCTGATGGTAGGGGGGGAAAACGCCGATGATACGGTTGACGGTTTCGGCCGCGTCCATGGTGTGCAGGGTGGACATGACCAGATGGCCGGTCTCGGCAGCGGTCATGGCGGTCTCGATGGTTTCGTAATCGCGCATCTCCCCCACCAGGATGACGTCCGGATCCTGGCGCAGGGCTCCCTTGAGCGCCGCGGAAAAGCTCGGCGTGTCGGTGCCGACCTCCCGCTGGCTGATGATGCTCTTGTTGTCCCGGTGGAGAAACTCCACCGGGTCTTCAATAGTGATGATGTTGGCGGTGCGGTTCGTGTTGATGAAATCAATCATGGCCGCCAGGGTGCTCGACTTGCCCGATCCGGTGGTCCCGGTCACCAGGATCAGGCCGCGCTCTTCCTGGCAGATCTTTTTCAGAACCGGCGGCAGATTCAGGCCGTCCAGCGTCGGTATGGTAAAGGAAATGGTACGGAATACCATGGCCACCGTGCCGCGCTGGCGGTAAGCGCTGACCCTGAAACGCCCCAATCCCGGCACGGCATAGGCCAGGTCCACCTCCGAATTTTCCTCGAAAAGGCGGCGCTGGCGGTCGTTCATCATGGCTTGGCACATATCCACGACCACATCCGGGGAAAGGCGCTGGGTGTTGGGAATGGGGTGCAGCCGGCCATCGATGCGCACAATGGGCGGCAGGCCGGTTTTGATATGAATATCCGAGCCCTTGGCCTTGGCGGCGATAGTCAGAATTTCGTCCAGATCCATGCGTGCCTCCGCAATTCAGGTCGGAATCATGCTTAGAGTTTTTCATAAATAACTGCCGTCTGTGCCGCGCCCGGATTTGCGGCAGATTTGACCTGGCCGATTGAGCAAAACCGCAGGCGTAGCAGCGCTACGTCGAGGATTTTTGCGATTGAGGCCGGGGCAAAGATGCCGTGAAGACGGGATGCGGGTCTTATTCGGCTGGCGCCGGTCCCTTGATCAGTGCCAGCAGTTTTTCCTCGATCTCGGCCAGGGTTTCCGGATGTTCAGTCAGCCAGGTGCGGGAGTTTTCACGCCCCTGAGCGATCCGTTCCTTGCCGTAGGAAAACCAGGCGCCGCTCTTTTCGATGATCCCTTTTTCCACCGCCAGATCGAGCACGTCGCCGGTGCGGGAGATCCCTTCACCGTAGAGGATGTCGAACTCGACCTCCTTGAAGGGGGGAGCTACCTTGTTTTTGACCACCTTGACGCGGGTGCGGGAGCCGATCACCTGGTCACCCTGCTTGAGAGTGGCGATCTTGCGGATATCCATACGCACCGAGGCGTAGAATTTGAGCGCATTCCCACCGGTCGTTGTTTCCGGATTGCCGAACATGACGCCGATTTTCATGCGGATCTGGTTAATGAAGATCACGCAGCAATTGGACTTGCTGATGACGCCGGTCAACTTGCGCAGGGCTTGGGACATGAGCCGCGCCTGGAGCCCCACGTGGGAGTCCCCCATCTCGCCCTCGATCTCGGCCTTGGGCACCAGGGCCGCCACCGAGTCGATCACCAGCACGTCGATGGCGCCGCTGCGCACCAGGGTCTCGGTTATCTCCAGCGCCTGTTCGCCGGTATCGGGCTGGGAGACCAGCAGATCATCGGTCCTGACCCCCAGCTTGCGTGCATAGCCGATATCCAGGGCGTGCTCCGCATCCACGAATGCCGCGATACCGCCGGTTTTCTGGGCTTCGGACACAATATGCAGCGCAAGGGTGGTCTTGCCGGACGATTCCGGGCCGTAGATCTCCACCACCCGCCCGCGCGGCACCCCGCCGACTCCCAGGGCCAAGTCCAAGGATATGGCGCCGGTCGAGATCGCCTCCACGCCCGGCAACGCCTCATCATTACCCAGGCGCATGATGGCGCCCTTGCCGAACTGTTTCTCGATCTGGCTCAGGGCCAGTTCAATCGCCTTGTTTTTTTCCTGCATGGTCGTTTATCTCCTGAAAGTGGGATTACGTAAACGGGATGAGAGGGGGTGTTACGGTATCATATCCGGCACTTTTCCCGCAAGGCTTTATAAGGCGTCCAGGTAACGCCGCAACCAGTCCAGGGCCATCCAGGCCGTCAAGGTGCGGATTTCCTCCCGATTGCCGCCAAACTGGAAGCGTTTGGTCCAGGAGCCGTCCGGCGCCGCCAGGGAGATAAAGACCGTGCCGACCGGCTTGTCGTCCGTCCCGCCGTCAGGCCCGGCAATGCCGGTCACGGCCAGGCCCAGATCGCTTCCCGACGCAACGCGCACCCCAGCGGCCATGGCGGCGGCACACTCGGAGCTGACCGCCCCGCGCGTTTCCAGGATATCCTGCGGCACCCCCAAAAGGCGCATCTTGGCGGCATTGCTGTAGGTCACCGCACCCTCCAGGAAGAAGGCAGAACTGCCGGACACATCAGTAAGCCGCGTGGCGATCAGGCCGCCGGTGCACGATTCGGCCAGGGCCAGGGTCAGGCCGCGCCGGACAAAAAGCCGGGCCACGGCCTGTTCGATCGTTTCATGCCCTTCGGAAAAGATCGCATCCCCCAACCGCTCCCGCACCAGTTCCACCGCCTCCTGGAGACTGGTTCGGGCCGCTGTCTCCGTATCCGCATCGGCCCGCAGGGTTATGCGTATCCGGGGAAAAGTCACGCAGATGCTCATTTGTATGGCATGGCTACCGGAGAAGACCCCTGCCAGCAACCCATCGACCTCCGGCTCGGAGAGGCCGAAGACATTCAGAAACGAGGTGAGAACCACTCTTTTGTGCATCACCCGCACATACAGAAACGGAAGCACTGTCTCGCGCAGCATCCGGTCCATCTCCGAGGGAACGCCGGGCAGAAAAAAGAGAAAACAGCCGCCGTGGATGAAATGGAAACCGCCGGCGGTCCCGGTGGGGTTGGGGATGACCGTTGACTTTGCGGGGATCATGGCCTGCTTGTCGGAGGGATGGAAGCTGCCGGGGCCGCTCAGTTTGGCAGAAAAAACGCGAAGATGCTCCTTCAACTCCTCGCTAACCACAAGACGCCTGCCGGTGGCGTGGGCGGCAGCCAGGGCCGTTACGTCATCCACCGTGGGACCAAGCCCGCCGGTAACGATGACGGCGTCGCTTTTCAGGGCCAGCTCAATCAGGGCCTCACCGATATCCGGTTCGCAATCCCCCACGACCATATGGCGCTGAACGCGAAGGCCGCACCCCAACAGGAGTTCGGCGATGTGGCCGGCATTGGTGTCGATCACCTCGCCGCAAATCAACTCACTGCCGATGCTCAGGGTGGAGATCCTCATTGCGCCGCCCCGCCGGAAAGCTGCCACGCGACCACCTGTTCCATGACCTCACGGCAGGGGATGCCCCGTTCCCGGGCGATGCGGCGGCACTCCTCATATTCCGGTGCAGCCCGCAACAGAAGGCCGTTATCGAAGACCAGCTTGAAACGCACGGGACCAAACGGGGTCTGGCGCTCCTCCACCCGCCGTTCCAGGATGATGCGGCCGGCGTGATAATGGCGCAGCCCGATGGCCGAAGTCTCGGCCAGCACCAGGCGGGCAAGGCTATCCAGCTGTTGTGGCCGGCAAAGGAATGAGAGTTGCGTTGCCGGGCGGTTCTTCTTCATCTGGATCGGCGAGAAGAACACATCCAGCGCGCCCTCCTCCAAAAGCCGCTCCATCACGTAGCCCAGGACCTCGGGCGTGGAGTCGTCGATGTTGGTCTCAGCCACGACAACCCCGTCGGCTCTTCCCCCCTCCTGTTCAGCCGTGCCGAGAAAGGCCCTCAGGATGTTGGGGCAATCGCTGAAATCCTTGCCGCCGGCGCCGCTGCCGATGCGTTCCAGGCGCATGGCCGGCCGGTGCCCCGTCCCGGCGGCCAAGGCGGCGATAATGGCCGCACCGGTGGGGGTGACCCGCTCCCCCTGGCCGCAGTCGCCATGCACGGCCAGACCTTGCAGCAGGTCGGCTGTTGCCGGCGCCGGCACCGGCAGTCGGCCGTGGGCGGTTTCGACAAAGCCTCCTCCCAGGGGCAAGGCCGCGGCATAGACCTCTTCGACGCAGAGATAATCCAGGCAGATGGCCGTGCCGACGATGTCAACGATGGAATCCACCGCCCCCACCTCGTGGAAGTGGACCTCTTCAATGGGTACGCCATGCACCCGGGCCTCGGCCTCGGCCAGCCGCCGGAAGATGCTTCGGGCCCTCTCTTTCACCGGGTCGGGCAGGGAACTTCCGGCGATCATGGCGTCGATGCCGCCATAATGACGGTGGGTGTGGTGGTCGTGCACGGCCACGTCGAACTTGAGGGCTCCCACGTGGCGCCGTTCGGTGCGGCTTGTGGAGAGGCCGTAGGAATCGGGAGGGAGCTGAAGCTTTGCCAGTTCGGCTTGCAGGTGCTCCAACGGCACCCCAAGGTCCAGGAGCGCCCCCACGGTCATGTCGCCGGAGATGCCGGCGTAGCAGTCGAAGTAGATGATGGTCATGGTTGTTCCACAGCAGCGACAATTTTTATTAACTTTTCAAAAAACTGATACACATCCTCGTGAATTTCATCGCCATTCATTGCAACTGCAACAGTTTCCCGTATCAATTCGATTGGTGGGCTGTTTCCACGAAGCAGTTGAAAAAGGGATTTTTCATTTTCGAACAGTATCTTTTTACCGTCTACAAGACTGAATATATTGGCAGTAACGTTCTTCCAACTCTTTCCTCGCGGGAGAGTAAGATTTTCATCTATAAAAAAATTCTGGATAACCTCTCGCAGTGGCGCTGAAAAAAGGCCTTCGGGGTCAATGTCTGACTGGGCAAAAGCAGCTCGTAACCATGCATCGGGAACTAGAAGATAATTTTCTATGTTCTTACGTTTCCATTCATATAATACGGGATTATTAGGTTCTGGGTGAAAAGCCTTATGTGAATCATCATAGTCGAAAAGCATCAATCTTTGGGCTTTCGGAATAATCTGTTTAACTGCTTCAAAATGTCGGTCGGCAGCTTCTTTCATCTGTTCTTTGGGACCGCCTCCCATTATCCGAAAACATACCTGACCAAGAGCGTCTTCCGCCTTACACGTTTTTGCCCACGCGCGCAAGATTCGCTCGTCACTTTCACCCTCAACGTAGAGCATTATTGGCGAGGCCTGTAACTCCGTTAATTCAGCATTAGAAACATCAGCCATTGCCCGCAGGACTTCAGGGGTGGATTCAACTCTTATGGGAACTTGACTTAATAACGAAACTATTTGTGATGCATCCACTCCTTTTACAAACTCTTCCGCATGGGTGGCAATCAAAAACTGAACATGTCGTTCACTGGATTTACGTTTGAAATAATCGAGGATTTCCCTTTGCAAATTGACATGCAGATGGGCATCAGGTTCATCCAGCAGGATTGTCGTCGGCTTGTAACCATAAAGGAATGCAAGAAGCGTCAGGGTTTGATGAAAACCACTACCGCCCGCAATAATATCGTAAGATTTTTCCCCTTGCAAATAATCACAGACAATCTGAGTATCAACACCTTGCTTATATTTCGGCTCTTTGAGTTTAACGGAAAACCATTTTTCAATAACTTCTTTAATCTCGTTCCATTCATCAGGAATCTTGTAACCTTTTTGTGCGCTTCCAGTTTCATCTATCGATGGAGGTTGGCAAACTCGTAACAATAAATTTCTTAGAATGCTGCCGGGTTGTGCTTTCCCCACTTGTTTTTTCAAGGGACCGTCATCACGCCATTCCTCGTTAGGCTCAAGTCCGGAAAATGGTGGAACATAAGCAATTTTCGGCAATAAATGTTTTTGCTCAACAACTCGAAAGCTCTCCCATCCTTTTGCTGGAATGGCATATATTGCCTGTGGAGAATGATACCTGAGTTGGACACCAAATGAATATTGCTTGCCATCCTCCCCTTGCCACTCAACGTCAATTTCAATGAGGATATATTTCTGAATCTTCTTCCCGTTTTCTGAAGGCCAGTAGCGATCAGTGCGATTCTTCCACAAGAGATTAAATTCCGGCACCGGCAAAGCGGTAAAATTCGGGAGAACCACCTGAATCCCTTTTGAACCTCCGCGTCGCGAACGGTGAAACTCATCAACGCAGAACTGCCAGATCGCTAATGCCTGCAAAATGGTGCTCTTTCCGCTGTTGTTCCGGCCGACAAGCAGGTCAAATTTTGTAAAATGATAGGCTTGGTCGCCAATACTTTTGAAATTGTGCAGGGTTAGCTTCGTAATCATTTAGTCAACCCACTTTCATATTTTTTGTTCTTCAAACATTAGCAAACCTTCAAATCTTCACACCCGATTTGATCAAACTCGCCGCGCAGGCGGCGCCAAAGCCGTTGTCGATGTAGACCACCGTACCCCGTGAGTTAAGCATCCCCAGCAGCGCCCGTTCCAGCAAACCGGGATCTACTCCTTTCAACTCCTTCCTCTTTTTGTCCAGCCAGTCGGCCGTGAAACAAATTTCTTCGGTCATATTTTCAACCCACTAACTCCGTAAAAATATAAAAGTGTGGAGTTAATGGGTCAATTCCTCGCTTTCAATAATTTCTTTTTTGGCTTCATAATATTCAAGCAAAATAGATAATTGGACAAGTCCAGCCCCGAGGACAGAGTCAATAATCCGCTGCACCTCGGGTGCATCTATCATTTGCAGCTTGTGGGACTCTACCGAGAGATCAACCAGGGCTTTTTCAATGGGAGCAACGTGGTCTGTTGCCTCTGGTTTCTTATACCCGATTGATCAAACTCGCAGCGCAGGCCGCGCCGAAACCGTTGTCGATGTTGACCACCGTTACCCCGGCGGCGCAGGAGTTGAGCATCCCTAAAAGCGCCGCGATGCCGCCGAAGGCGGCGCCGTAGCCGATGGAGGTCGGCACCGCGATGACCGGTTTGTCCACCAGCCCGCCGACCACCGAGGGGAGCGCTCCCTCCATACCGGCCACCACGATGATGACCGAAGCGGCTGCAAGCTCCTCGTGCCGGGCCAGCAGGCGGTGGATGCCGGCAACGCCCACATCGTAGATATGATCAGTCTCGTTGCCCAGAAAACGGGCCGTAACCAGAGCCTCGGCCGCCACCGGCAGATCGGAGGTCCCGGCCGAAACAACCAGGATCGCTCCCTTGCCCTTGGGCTCCGCCGGCCTCTGTTCCAGAGTCAGGCAACGGGCATTGGCGTGATACAGGGCACCGATGAACGTCCTCTGGATACGCTGCGCCTTCTCCTCGTCGATCCGCGTCACAAGGACGTTGCTGCCGTTTTGTACCATGGCGGTCATGATGTCGATGATATGCTCATCCTTCTTGCCTTCGCCGAAAATAACCTCGGGCATACCCTGGCGTAATTCCCTGTGGTGATCCACCTGGGCGCAGCCCACGTCCTGGAACGGCAGGTGCCGCAGCCGTTCAACGGCCTCCTCCACCGGGACAGTGCCCTGTTTTACGGAGTCAAGTAATTGTTTCAGTTGATCAGGGGTCATGGCCTTTCACCTCTCGAACCTCGTTTATACACCACGCCCCAAACGCTTTCCACCTGAAATTTTCATTGATTGAGTCTACGGAAAAATCTGGGAATTATTCATGATGCACAAGAAATGTGGACAAAAATTGTTGTTGGATGTCAGGGTAGTAGTTTAGTGTAGTATGCATATGATTATCGACCCCTTATCGCTCAAACTGTTTGTCACCATTGTGGAAGAGGGCACCATCGCAGGGGCGGCGGAGCGGGAGCATATCGCCGCATCGGCCGTCAGCAAGCGCATCAGCGAGTTGGAGGAGAGCTTTGGCACCCAACTGCTCCGCCGGACGAACAAAGGGGTTGCGCCGACCGACGCCGGGATCACCTTGCTGCACCTTGCGCGCGGAGTTTTGCACGACATGAACAACCTCTACGTGCAGATCAGCGAATACTCCAGCGGCGTACGCGGCCATGTCAGGTTGTGCGCCAATATCTCCGCCATCAATCAGTTTCTGCCGGCCGAGATCAGGTCGTTCATGGACCTGCACCCACAGATACATGTACACCTGGAAGGTGCTATCAGCGAGACCATCATGAAGTCCGTGGCCGAGGGGGCAGCGGACGTGGGCATCATCACCGTGGGGGCCTATCGCCAGGAACTGGAGTTTTTGCGCTACCACTCCGACCAACTCATCGTCATTACCCCCAAGGATCATGCCCTGGCGCGGAAAAGATCCGTCTCATTCCAGGAGACCCTTGAGTTCGATTTCGTCGGCCTGACCGTCGGGAGCACGCTCCACAACCAGGTCCTGAGGGCTGCCCAGGAACTGGACAGGACCCCCAAGTTACGCATCCAGGTGAATAGCTTCGATGCCCTGTGCCTGATGGTCGAGGCCGGACTGGGCATCGGGATCGTCCCCCAAGGGGCTGCCAAGCCGTATTTCAAAGGACTGCGCATCCGCCCGGTAGTTCTCGATGAGCCTTGGGCCCACCGCGAGTTGAAGATCTGCGTCCGCTCCTACAGTGCCTTGCACACTGCCGCGAAACTCCTCGTCGATCATCTTGGAAAACCGGGGGCATAGGCAGTTGTCATCGCCGTTCGCGATGGCAACATCACCATATATTGCTTTTATTGGTGCAACGAATAGGGTATACAAGGACTCATCACAGATACTTAGCGAGGTTTGAACATGGGTAAGACCACAGCGGAAAAGATCTTTGAGGCACACCTGGTCGAGGAGCCCTTCCCCGGGACCAAGGTGTTGAAACTGGACGTGGTCCTGTGCCACGAAATCACAACCCCCATCGCCATCGATGACCTGATACGGCGCGGCAAGGACAGGGTCTTCGACCCCTCCAGGATCAAGGCCGTCATCGACCACGTCACTCCCAGCAAGGACACCAAGACCGCGACCCAGGCCAAGATCCTGCGCGACTGGGCCCGGCGCCACGGCATAAAGGACTTCTTCGATATCGGCGCAAACGGCGTCTGCCATGCCCTGTTCCCGGAAAAAGGCTTTATCCGCCCCGGCAACACGGTCATCATGGGCGACTCCCACACCTGTACCCACGGCGCGTTCGGAGCCTTTGCCGCCGGCGTCGGCACCACCGACCTGGAGGTAGGTATCCTGAAAGGGGTCTGTGCCTTCCGCCAACCCAAGACCATCAGGTTCAACGTCACCGGCGCCCTTCCCAAGGGGGTCTACGCCAAGGACGTCATTCTGCACATCATCGGAAAGATCGGCGTCAACGGCGCCACCGACCGGGTTATGGAATTCCACGGCGAGACCATCAGCGCCATGACCATGGAATCCCGCATGACCCTGTGCAACATGGCTATCGAGGCCGGCGGCACTTCAGGCATCTGCCAGCCCGATATGACCACCGTGGATTTCCTGTGGCCCTTCATCCAGGGGGAATTCGCCTCCAAAGAGGCCGCACTGGCCGAATACTCGAAATGGGCTGCCGATCCCGACGCCGACTACGATCAGGTGATCGACATCGACGTCACCACGCTCCAGCCGATCTCAACCTTCGGCTACAAACCGGACCAGGTCAAGTTCGTGGCCGACCTGCCGGACACGCCGGTTGACCAGATCTACCTCGGCTCCTGCACCAACGGCCGCCTGGAAGACCTGCGCATCGCCGCCGGCGTGCTGAAGGGAAAACAGATCGCTCCCACGGTGCGCGGCATTCTCTCGCCTGCTACGCCAAAAATCTACCGTGAGGCACTGCACGAAGGGTTGATCGACATCTTCATGGCGGCCGGGTTCTGCATTACCAACCCCACCTGCGGCGCCTGCCTGGGGATGAGCAACGGCGTCCTGGCCGAAGGCGAGGTCTGCGCCTCCACCACCAACCGCAACTTCATGGGCCGCATGGGCAAGGGGGGCATGGTGCACCTCATGTCGCCGGCCACCGCGGCGGCCTCGGCCATCGAAGGTAAGATTGCCGATCCGAGGAAGTACCTGTAACATGTAAACGAACTTCCACCACGGAGACACGGAGACACGGAGACACGGAGAAAACCGTAACTTAAAAATGCTTTGGGTTACAAAAATATATGCTTTCAACCTGTTCAAATGTTAGAGAGCTTCGCTTTTGATTTCGACGTCCTCTGTGTCTCCGTGTCTCTGCGGCAGGTTTAACTTTTCAGAGAATTTATCTTAAAAGGAGTTGACCATATGAAAACATTCGGAGGCCCGGCCCTCTTCCTCGACCGTTCCGACATCAACACCGACGAGATCATCCCGGCCAAGTACCTGACCGAGATCACCAAGGAAGACCTGAAACCCTATATCCTGGAAGACCTGAAACTGCCCGGCTTCGACCCGAAGGGTCCGAAAACGCAATCGGCGCGGGTAGTCGTCTCCCGCGCCAATTTCGGCTGCGGCTCGTCCCGCGAACATGCCCCCTGGGTGTTCGAGGTCAACGGCATCACCGCCGTGATCGCCGAGTCCTTTGCCCGCATCTTCCGACAGAACATGTTCAACTGCGGCATGGCTGCCATTGAGCTTCCCAAGGCGGACTTGGACCTGATCTTCTCCCACGCCGGCGACGATGACGCCGCTATGAGCATCGACATAGAGGCCCAGAGCCTGACCGTGAGCGGAGGCGGCAAAAAGAAGGTCTTCGGTTTCGACCTGTCCCCCTTTGACAAGGCCCTGGTGCTGGCCGGCGGTTGGGTCGATTACGCCGACAAAAAATATTGACCCAGAGCCGCAACACTCCGGCAATGAATAAGCCCCGCTATCGGCGGGGCTTATTCATTGCCGATCGTTTCTTCTTCCGCTTCGCCGCTCGTCTCGCCTCGGTACAGGTCGATCAGGCGCGTCATGTCCGTGACGGCCTCCAGGATCCTCTGGATTTCGGCGGTATTGGCCGTAACCATGTCGTCCACCTTGAAAATGGCTTCGACTGCCTTTTCAGCAATGACAAGCTGATGGTGGACGCCGCCCTTCAGTCCTTTGGTCCGCTCATTGTACTCTATGACCCCTTGAAGATACAGGCGGTTCTCCCTGGCCTGCTCCTGGGCCGATATGTTGACGCGCTGGGACAGATCCCGCATGTGCTCCAGATTTCTGACGATCAGGTTGGCCCCTTCCTGCTGGTTTTCCGTGTTCAGGGTGATCTGCTGGACCCGTTCGAGATTCTTTTCGGCCTCCTCGGTGATACGCTGAACTCCAACCGTCTGCTCGGTCGCTTCGGTGGCAATCCGCGCGACCATGCGGGAGGCCTCGTCGGCGCTCTTCTCGATCTTCACCAGGGCTTCGTTGGCCAGGGAGGATATCTTCACCCCCTCCTTGACCTTGTCTTTTCCCTGGGTCACGGAACGCTGTACCGCAGCGGTTTCTTTCTGGATATTGCGGACCAGTTCCTCGATTTCACGTGTCGAGGCCGACGTGCGGGAAGCGAGCAAGCGGACCTCCCCGGCGACCACGGTAAACGCCCTCCCCCGCACGCCGGCCTGGGCTGCAATGATCGAGGCGTTCAGGGAAAGGAGCTTGGTCTGCTCCACCACCTCCTGGATGACATTAAGGAACTCGCCCACACGGGCCGAATACCGGGAGAGACGGTTAATGGCATCAAAGGATTCTTCGTTGCTCTTTTCAATCTCCTGCATTGCCCGTAGCGTGGCCGCCATGTTCCGCAATCCGTGCTGGGCCTGTTCGCGGACGCTTTCGGAAGCCAGCGCGCCGCGTTCGGCATTGTTGCGAACCTTGGCCTGGGAAACGCTGATCTGGTTTATGGACGACACCGTCTCTTCCGTCGAAGCCGACAGACCACGGATGTTGTCGGCTATCTCACGGATAGCGCGGACCATCTGCTCGATGGAACTCGATGCCTCGATGACAAAACTGGAGTACTGGCTGATATCGTCGGCAATACCATCAGCGGTCGCACTCATCCTGGTAGACAAGGATTCCTGTTCAGCGCTGCGTCCCGACAGCTCGTCGATGTCGCCGATCAGCGAGGCAAAGGCGCCGTCCATGCTCACAATGGCGGCAACCGCATCGCGCACCTGGACAAGTTCCTTCTCATCGCTGATGTTCAGACCGTGTATGACGACCTTGAGCCTCTCCTCTGCCTCCATGATCCGGGCCAGAGCCCGTTGATGCCCGGACAGCCACCCACCCAGCTTTTCCATGATAAAGGCGCAGCGCGAAGTAAGAGACCTCAGTTCATCGTTTTCATCCACATAGCCGGTCAACTCGTCGGACAGGCCAAGCCTTTCCACGATGGCAAGCTGTTCAAGCCGGGCGCCGGCAATGGCCTTGGCCAAAATCCAGGCACACCCCAGCGAGCTGAACAGCGCCGTGGCAAAGACGCCGGCAATTGCGGGGATGGCGCCGCTTCCCGCGACCAGTATCCCCCCCGCAGCCGCAGCCGCGATAATCAGCGAAACGGCCACCATTTTTCTGTTGATTGCCGACAAGCTCGCCTGTCGTTCGTATGACATAATGACCATCCTTACCGAACAATGTTTTCCCTGCTTTTATCATGCCGTCCAAGGTCTGTCAACGAATGGGGGAGAGGAAACAATATCTTTAATTTCAAAGAGATGGAATAGCACTAATTTTAAATAAAGGATGAAATCGAGGCGGCGGGGATTGATGCGGCAAAGGCCTGCAGATAGTACGTTGAGGAGCCGAGGACAGGCCAGGAAAGAATAGCGGCTTGATTTGGCATTGGTATAAAATTACCATCCTGTGCCCACGTCGCCGAACAAGCGGGCATATCAGTGTCCCGTGCGGCAAAGCTTGATTTTTTTGGGCGCCGGTGCGATACTGGCAAAATTAATTACCTAATTTTTTTGGAGGATCACATGTTTGGATTTGGCATGCCCGAACTGATAGTCATATTGGTCATCATTCTGGTCGTATTCGGTGCAGGGAAGCTCCCCGAAATCGGCGGCGCACTGGGCAAGAGTATCCGCAACTTCAAAAAGGCGTCTGAAGGAAAGGACGAGATCGAGATCAAGCCCAAGAAGGATGACGAGGACGAGAAAAAAGAGTGATTGGTTTTATTAAACCCGGTTGAAATATGAAGGGGAAAGGCTTGGCGCCTTTCCCCTTTTTTGCTCCCATAGGAGAGGTGGTTTTCTCGATATGCCCCTACGACGCCAGGTATTCGCTGATCTTCTCCGTGAGCGTACTGTAGATCCGGCGGCACTCGTCCTCATCCTTCTCCAGCAGTGTGACGCGGAAGCCCTGCAACTCCGTGGAGAAAGAGGAGAGCGGCACGACGCAGATACCGGTTGCCGCAAGGATGTGGTAGACGAAACGTTTGTCCGGGGACACGCCGGGTTGGTCTACCAGTCCGTTCACCAGGTCGCGCACCTCACTGTTGGCAATGGGGACTGACTGGCGGCTGGTCAGCAAGCCCTCCTTGAATGCCACAGCCATGTAGAAAGCGCCGTTGGTGCGGTTGACCATGAGTTGGGGCACCTCTTTGAGGAAGTCGTAGGTGATGTTGCTCATTCTCTCATAGCTGGCGATGCGTTCAGCCAGGTATCCGGCGTAGCCGGGATGCTGCATGATGGCGGGAATGACGGTCTGGGGCAGGGTTGTGGAACAGACTTCGTTCATCTTGCCCGTCAGGATCAGGTTGACGTATTTGTGGAACTGCTCATCCCCCCGGCTGTTATACACCTCGACCCAACCGCAGCGTGAACCGGGCCAGGGGAACTCCTTGGAGACCCCTTTCAACGAGATGGCCGGAACATCGCCGATCACATCGCTGATCGGAACAGCCGTTTCGCCGTTATAAACAATATTCGTATAGACCTCGTCCGCAATGATGAAGAGGTTGTGCTCCCTGGCCACCGCTACGATCTCGCGCAGCGTTTCCTCGGTATAGACCATGCCGGTGGGATTGTCGGGATTGATGATCATGATGGCACAGATATTGGGATTATACCTGATATGGTTGCGCAGGTCATTGAGGTCGGGATACCATTTTTCCTCGGGCTTGAGCCGGAAAAGGGCCGGAGCGGCGTGGGCATGGCCGATCTCTCCCAAGGTATGCGTTGTGTAGGAAGGAGACGGCATCAGCACACGGGCCTCGGGTCGCAGACAGCCATAGATCTTGGCAATGGCATCCCCCAGGCCGTTGAAGAAGATGATGTCTTCCGGAGTGATTTGAGCCCCACCGCGACGGTTGGTCATGTCGCAGATAAACTCGCGGGTTTCCAGCACCCCCCGGGTGTGGCAATAGCCCCAGGTGGTGTCGTCCATAACCGCCTTGGCTACGATCTCCTTCATCCAGGACGGGATGACCTCCCCTTTGACGATCGGGTCGCCGATATTTTCCCAGTTGATCTTCACACCGTGCTTTTGCAGTTTTTCAGCTACGTTGACGATATTGCGGATCTCGTAGGTCAGCTCCCCCGTTCCGGGGCTTACCAGGTCAATACGCATTGCTGTCTCCTCTCGAATATTTTTTATATGAAGTGCATCTCAATCATTACCATCGACCTGGAAGCTGACTCCGTCCGAATCCAGCCTGCCGGCACACCCACGCCAAACCGCGCGGGACACTGGGCCGTTGAAAACAAAAAAAGCCGCGGGCTTCTCTGCCCACGGCTGTTAAAGGTATCGGGAACATACATGATCACCGGGCAGAAGTCACTCCAGCGGCGTCGTTCGCCGCGGTGCTGATAGCTCGTGCTGCTTCAATGGCGGTAATCATCGTAAACATAAGGACTTTATATACCACAGCCGGCGCGTAAGCGTCAACGTTTTTGTGAGCCGTCGTCCATATCCACCGAAATCAGCAGCCGTCCGTCCTCATCCCGCCAGCGCAGCCATCCGAGCGTAGACTGGTCAGGCATCACCAGCGCCCAGTCGCCGTCCAGCTTGAGGACTTTAAAAGACAGCTTCGGCAACGTGGGCAGCGTCAAGGGCTTCGCGCCCGGCTGCCGGAACATCTGGTAATATTGCTTGCGCAGGCCTGACAGCAAGCGGCACGCCTTACCTTTCAGCAGGATATCCCATGACTGAAAAATCCCCCGTTGCCGCGGGTCCAACCAACCCAGGCGGCCGGCATCGTCATAGGCCACTCGCAGCCACTCTTCCTTGCGCGCCGTCACGATCAGGGTCAGCCGGGAAGCATTCCGGCTGAAAATCCATTCATAGGGAGGCGCCTGACCGCTGTCCAACGCCCCGATGCGCAGTACGGCCGGTTCCTCATACAGGTAGAGCGGCTCCTGGGGGCCGTTATTCCGACTCTTCTCCGCCGCCAGGAGCAGAACACCGATGCCGCTGTAAGGGCGCATCAACTGCGGAGCCTGCTGGGGACTCGCTGTTGCGGCAGCAGAGAGCAGCAGGATGATCGCCAGTTCGCACATCTTCATCGCCAAATTAGTCTCATTCCGGTTTCAAATCAAAGATGACATCAAGGCGGCGAGGATCGAGGCGACGAAGGCGTACAGGTAGTACGTTGAGAAGCCAAAGACGAGCCAACGACAATTTGCAAAGCAAATTGGACCGCGAAGGCGCCCGAAGGGTGAGGCCCACGGCCGAAGTCACAATTTGCAAAGCAAATTGGACCGCGAAGGCGCCCCGCAAGGGGGAGGCCGAAGGCCTCGTCAAGATGCCGCTTTGATTTGGAATTGGAATCACTACTGAAAGAGCCCTCTCAGCCGCTCCAGATATGCCGTTGCCGCAGGCTCATCGTCGGCCGGCGCCCAAACCGCCTTCTCGGCGTCGCTGAGCGGCAGGTAGGGTCCGGCCTTGGCTTCGAAAAAGACCGTACCCGGTTCGAGGCTTACCGCCGTATGGAAGATGCCGCTGGGGATGTCGGCGGCAAGATTGCCGCTCTCACGGGAGAGCAGGACCATTTCCACGACGGCTCCATCGTCTGAGAACGTGACAACGCCCAGCTTGCCGCTCATCAGGATGAAGGCCTCGTCCTTTTCGGGGTCCAGGTGGCGGTGGGGGCGAATGTACGAGGCCGGTTCAATCGCATTCAGCAGGCGATGGCACAAGGATTCGTCGCAGCGATGAATGTTGTGATTCTTGCGCAGACGCGGAGAGACACGGGCTTGCTCGGAAAGCCGCAGCAGCAGGTCGGTGGTGACTATCTTCATCTGGTCCGATTCTCCGTGATTCTAAAGGCTTGCCATCTGACGCAACGGTGTGGGAACACGGTTCAGCGATCCACCAGGGCAAACTGATTCCCATCAAAATCGGCTATTACCGCCATCTTGCCCCACGGGCTCGACTCCAGCGGTTCGACAAAGGTCACGCCGCCGGCCCGCAGTGATTCGCACAATTGCTCGATCCCCTCAACCCGCAGGGAGATGCCGGTATGCCGCCCCACCAGCCTTCGGGCATCCTCATGAAGCGCAAGCGACACGCCGAACGTGGTAGGCGCACCGGGAAAGAACTCCATTATCATCTCGCTCTGCCCGGCAACCGGGAGGCCGAGCAGTTCGCCATAGAACCTCTGTGCCTTTGCCAGATCGGTGACAAAGACAACCACATTTTTCATCGATACGGTCATGATAATCCCATTTTTTGAAGAGATCGTGAATGGTGAATAGTGAAAAGTAAAATCTGAAAAGCGAATAATGAGGGGCTGGCGTCTTCAGGGTTTGTACCTTCCACTATTCACGTTTCACTTTTTTCTCCGTGTCTCTGTGGCTCTATGGCAAATGCTTTTTCCGGGATGAATGCTCCTAAGCCACCTTTTGCGACAGCCGGTGAACGCACTCCACCATGTGGATGGCGTTCTCAGGGGGAACCGTCGGCAGGATGCCGTGCCCCAGGTTGAAGATATGTCCGGGTCGGCCGGCGTTTTCGTCCAACACCCGCTTGACCTCCGCTTCGATGAACTCCTTCGGCGCGTAGAGCACAGTCGGATCCAGGTTTCCCTGCACCGCCATCCCCTGGCCGAGCAGATCACGCACCTTGCCCAGATTGACGTGCCAATCCAGCCCTATCACGTCGCCGCCCGCCTTCTTGACCGTTTCCATCATGCTGCCGGCACCCTTGACAAAGTGGATCACCGGTGTCTCCATTCGATTCAGGCCGTTAATCAGCTTGACGGTGTAGGGGAGGACATAGGTCTCGTAATCCGACGGCGCCAGGATACCGCCCCAGGTGTCGAATATCTGTATGGCCTGGGCCCCTGCCTTGATCTGGGCATTGAGGTATTCCATGTCCATCATGGTGATTTTTTCCATCAGGGCCGCATAGACATCGGGCGCAGAGTACATCATGCGCTTGATCTGGGCAAAATCCTTGGAGCCCTTGCCTTCCACCATATAGCAGGCCAGGGTAAAGGGAGCGCCACCGAAACCGATCAACGGCACCTTGTTTGCAAGCTCACGACGAAGGATCCTGATGGTTTCCAGGACATAGGGCACGCCCTCTTCCATCTGCGGAATGCGAAGCTTGTCCACGTCGGCCATGCACCTGATCGGGTGTTCGAAAACCGGTCCCGGCACAAAATCCAGCTTCATCCCCATCGGTTCGACCGGCGTAAGTATGTCGGAGAACAGTATGGCGGCATCAACCCCCAGTATATCCACCGGCTGGATGCTTACCTCGGCCGCCAGTTCCGGGGTTTTGCACAATTCGAGGAAGGTGCATTTCGAGCGTACCGCCATGTATTCCGGCAGGTAGCGCCCCGCTTGGCGCATCAGCCAGACCGGCGTGCGGTCCACCGGCTTACCCCAACAAGCATCGAGAAAACGTGTGTTCATATCATCTCCCTGAATGTGATAATTGCATGGTACATGGCAAAATAGAGGGGGATTTTAGTTCTACACCACCAGAAAAGTCAAATTAATTTGAGGTATAGGTAACGATGAAGCACTAATCACTGTTGCCGTTCCACCAGATAGGCATGACCACCCAGCTCAATCCGGTCGCCGGGGCGGAGCTTGCGCCCCCGGCGCAATTCGACAGCGCCGTTTACCCGTACCTCGCCTTCCGCAATAATCAACTTTGCCTCCCCGCCCGAACCCACGGCATTGACCGCCTTGAGAAAACTATCGAGCTTGATGTACTCACTGGTGATAAAAAATGACATTGATCCTTTTCCTTTTGTCTCGTACCGGACGCATGCCCCCTGCCCGGCACAAACCGGCAAAAGGCTGTGCGGTATTCCACCTCACAGCCCCTTGTCACCCGTTACAGATGCGGTTGCAGGTATCTACCACAACCCCTTCTACCCGCCACCACCACTTTCCATCATAAGGTCGAACTGTCTCTGGTAGTCATTCCGCTCATTTTGCAGTTTTTGCAGTTCTTCCGGTGTGTAGACATCCGTTCCGCGGCCAATCTCCCTATCCAGCCTGTTAATCCTTTCCTGGAAGGAATCCGTATCCCTGCCGCAGTTCCTGGCAACCAGCAGGCATTCATCCTTCTGCCCCTGCTGTAACTCTGGAGCCTGTGACTCCGTTGACCCCATATTCCCTTCATCGGCAAGGATCGGCATGGCCGAAAAAAGCATAGATGCCGCAACTATTGTCATCGTTCTGACTACGCTGTTCATTGTTTACCTCCTGCGAGTCATTTACCTCTTGATGGTTGTATAGTAACCAATCCAAACCGTAATGTAAATGATTTTGATTATTATTTTCAATTACCCCCCCCCCCTCAAACCATATGGCATCCCGCATAGAGCCCCACGTTCAGCGCCCCAGGCTTTAGGGCAGGGGTCCGGCCCATCGTCATCCGCGGCACATGGCCTAACCCTTCTGACTGCTCTGCGTCTCTTCGTAACCGACCGCCACGACGCGATTGCGGCCTTCCTTCTTTGCCAGATAGAGCGCTTCGTCCGCTGCTTTGTAGAGTTTTGCCGCAGTGTCGTACTTATCAAGGGAGGCGACACCGCAACTGTATGTCGAATTGAAGGAATTCTCCCCTGCCGGAAAACTGATAGTGGCAAAATCTTCCAGGATCTGCTGCAGGAGATGGCCCGCCTCCTGGATGGAGCATGCGGGGAGTACCACGGCAAACTCCTCGCCTCCGGTGCGGCCAACCACATCAGCTTTGCGGACCCGCTGCCTGAGAAGCCGGGCCAACGCCATCAGAACCCGGTCGCCCGCATCGTGGCCGTAATTGTCGTTTACCTCCTTGAAGTGATCCAGATCGATCATGGCAAAGCAGACCGTTTCCTCCTGGTTCTGGTCCTGGGCCAGTTTTATGGCGGCATCGAGAGCATCCTTGGTTGCAGCATAGTTAAAGAGCCCGGTCATGCTGTCCTTCGCCATGTAGGAGCGTAAGATCTTCATCCGCTCGGCAAGAACGGTCACGGTGGAGATCAGGTGGTCAGGCTTGATCGGCTTGATCAGATATTCGTCCCCTCCCATCCGTCTCGCTTCAAACTGCGCGTCCGTATCGGTTTCGGCGGAGAGGAAGATGATGGGGATGCTGAAATAGGTGTCGATCTGCCGGATCACCTTGGCCAATTCCATACCGTTGCAGCCGGGCATATACATATCCATGAGGATCAGATCCGGCTTGAATTCGAGGAGCCGCGGCAACGCCAGCAAGGGATCGTTCAAACTCCGGGTCTCCATACCCGCCCCCTGGAGGATCACGGCGGTCATCTCCGTCAAAAGGGGATCGTCATCCACGATCATGATCCGGTACGGCTCGGGGGCTTCCCGCGTCGTAAGTGCATGGAGTGTGGCACAGAGTTCCGTGATGTTTACCGGCTTGACGAAGTATGCGCTGGACCCGGCCCGCAATGCCGCTAGACGGGAAGGGAGATCGCTCTTGGATGATATGAAGACCGTCGGGATTTCCCGCTCCAGACCAGCCCGCATCTCCCGGATTGCGTCCGTCCCTCCGGACGGCGAATCGGGATAGACCACATCCATGATAATGACATCAGGGTGTCCACTGCGGATCGCCTTGCGGAACTGGTCCAGTTCCCCGAAGGAAACCACCTCGAAGCCGAAGCATCCGATCTGGGTGGCAAGATTCAAACGTTGAATCGGATCATCCTCACAGAGATAGACGACCTTGCGTTCCATCTCATGGAAGGTTTCGGCGGCGGCAACGATCTCCAGAGCCTGCAGATCCATCATCTGCGACGCATCGGTGTCGGCCACCTCGCGTTCAATCCGCGTGATGAGTTCCTCCAGCAAGGGTCGCCACGCGGTATCGGGACCGGCATCTCCTCTTTTCGCCCTCTTTGCCAGCCGTTCACCCTCTGCGGCAACGACACTCAGGGCGTCCAACCCAAAGTTGGCGCTCACCCCCCGCAAGGTGTGCAGGCAACGATGCAGATTATCAAGTGCCTCTTTGGCCGGAGCCCCCTTGCCGAGGCCGGCGTAGGCCTCCCTGATCTCATCCAGTTTCGAGGGGAGCTGACGTACGAACGTCTCGCGGAAATTCTTCAGTTTTGTCGCAATTAAGGATGACTTGCCACTCATAGTGCCTCTGCTTGAAAACAACCGTAACGAGCTGTTGCTAAAGTCTTCAGGAAAATCATTCGGCAGGAGGCCGCCATCGCCCATTCGAGAGATGTGCCGGCTGTCGGGAGACAATACCACCGCCGGAAGCTTGGGATGTCATAATGAACCAAATTTTTTATTTAGCCAAATATTATCTATTCTGCAAGGATATTTTCCACGATAAAACAGCGGTTTTGCACGTCGGCGCTGCAAACACAGGTCCCCTGATTTGCCTGAAATCACCTGAAGGCCAGATCAGTTTTCGATGCCCTGACATCGGAATTCACCTGAAAAAGAAACCATTTTCTATACATAATCAGAGCTGCCCCCCAACTTCACGTCACGAAAAAGCCCCGTTCTTGCCTGGACACGGTTAGGTGCCGGGTCACGTTCAATAATCACAAAATAATCCCTATCACAAATACCTCTTGATCTCAGCAAAAACCAACGTAGAATGGGCTAGTTTCCATTTATGATCAATCCGCTGATCTTAGTCACGTATGAGGTTTCAATTATGAACCTGTTATTTCGGATGCCCATAAAATATCAGTTGCGTCTTATCGTTGTGATAATGGCTTTTCCTGTGGTTGGAATGATTATCAACACCGGCATGCAGCAAAGAGAAGACGCAATGAACGCCGCTCGAATCGACACGCAAAAGCTGGCCGACAGAATTGCCTATGAGCAGCAAAACAAAAATGCTTCGGCTCGGCAGTTGCTGGTAGCACTGTCGCAACTGCCTGAAATCAAGCATAAAGATGCGACCAAAGTGACCCCGATTCTCAGTGAAGTTCTCAAGCTTAACCCGGACTTTTCGAACATCTTCGTGGCTGATCGTTATGGAACTGTTTGGGCAACGGCGGTACCCGTCAAGCCTCCTTTCATCGTATCTGACCGGAGATACTTCAAAAATGCCTTGGCAAGCGGCCGGCTATCAACTGGCGAACATGTGCTATCCAGGGCTACCGGCCAACCAACCTTTAACCTGAGTTACCCCATAAAAGACGAGCATGGCACTATACTAGGGGTCATATCCGTAGGGTTTCTGCTCGAAAAGTATGCACAGATTCTGGAGAAGAGTAAACTGCCCTATAATTCGAGTTTTTCCCTCTTCGACCACAAGGGGGTAATTCTGTTCAGGCCGATAGATCCGAAAAAATTTATCGGGAAGCCGCTTGATCCGGCGCTTTTCAGACAGCTTCAGGAATTGCCGGACGACGACACTCGTATAGCTATAAGTGTCGTTGCAGGAGATAAACGTATTATCTCAACCCGAAAACTGCGCCTCGAAGGAGAACCTGCTCCTTATATGTATATTCGGACAGGGATTCCGGTTGCATCAGTCCTATCCAATGCAAATATGCATCTTGCCAAGAATCTGATGCTATTGGGTGGGGTTATGATTTTGACATTCTTCTTCTCCAGCTTTATCGGCAAGTATTCCATTGTTTCACGTATTAAGCTGCTTGAGAGTGCGTCCCAAAGTTTTGCCAATGGCAACTATCAGATAAGAGTTGCCGATCTTGTGCAAGGTGGAGAATTGGGCAGGTTGGCGGAGTCATTTGATTCCATGGCCGGTAAGCTTATTCAAAGAGAGAAATCATTAATTGATAGCGAATATTTTTTTAAAGAATCGCAACGTGCCGCGTCGGTTGGCTCTTATAAAGCTGATTTTGTCAGAGGAAGATGGGAATCCTCGGAAGTGCTGGATTCCATATTTGGTATTGATAAAATGTACGACAAGAGCATTCAAGGTTGGCTGGATATCGTTTATTCCGATGACAGAAATATGATGAGTCGGTATTTGCATGAAGAGGTCATATCCAAGAGAAAACCATTTGCAAAAGAATACCGGATAACTCGCAACAATGATGGTGAGACGAGATGGGTGTACGGTTTGGGGGAAGTCAGTTTTGATGCAAATGGCAACGCCTTATCGCTATTCGGAACTATTCAGGACGTAACTGATCGCAAGAAGGCTGAGGAAAGACTGCTATTGTTCAAGGAATCAGTGGATAACTCAACAGATGCAATCGGTATGGCTACTCCGGAAGGTAAGCACATCTATCAAAACAAGTCATTCACTGATATGTTTGATGAATTCGGCGATAATCCACCTGATTTATTTGTCGATAAAGCTATTGCGCAGGAAATGTTCGCAACGGTACTGTCCGGAGGGCTGTGGTCCGGCGAAGTCAAAATGTATGGGAAAAACAAGAGATTATTGGACATACACCTCAGGGCCTATGCCAACAAAGATGACAACGGCCGCATTATCGGGCTTGTTGGAATTCATACCGACATAACGGAACGTAAGCTTGCCGAGGAAGAACGGGAAAAGATGGCAAAACAACTTCTCCACACCCAAAAACTTGAGAGCCTTGGGGTGCTTGCGGGAGGCATCGCCCATGACTTCAACAACATATTGATGACTATCATTGGTAACGCAGACCTTGCTCTGATGCGGATTAACAAGGAGTCACCAGCCACGGAAAATCTGCAACGCATAGAACAGGCAGCCGCTCGGGCTGCCGATCTGGCAAAGCAAATGTTGGCCTATTCAGGCAAGGGCAAGTTTGTCGTCGAGAGTATTGACCTCAACCATCTTCTTGAAGACATGCTCCACATGTTGGAAGTATCCATTTCAAAAAAAGCGGTCTTGCGATTGAACCTCACTCGTCCCTTGCCGTCCGTCGAGGCAGATTCCACTCAACTTCGCCAGATTGTGATGAATCTGGTCATTAACGCATCGGAGGCAATCGGAGACAAAAGTGGCGTAATCGCCATATCAACGGGCTGCATGGACTGCGATAAAAAATATCTGAGAGATGTTTGGCTTGAAGAAAATCTGAGTGAGGGACTGTTTGTCTACTTTGAAATATCCGATACCGGCTGTGGGATGGATAAGGAGACGGTGTTAAAGATTTTTGATCCTTTCTTTACTACCAAATTTACCGGCAGAGGGCTGGGAATGGCTGCCGTGCTCGGCATCGTCCGCGGTCACAAGGGAGCCATTAAAGTATATAGCGAACTCAAAAAGGGCACTACGTTTAAGATTCTGCTTCCCGCCAGCGACAGACCAATCGAAATATTCAATAGCGAACCGGATAAAGACGACTGGAGGGGGAGAGGCACCGTCCTGTTGGTCGATGACGAAGAAACGGTTCGCGGCATTGGCAAAGAAATGTTACAGGAACTCGGCTACTCTGTCATAACCGCCGAAGACGGCCGAATGGCGATCGATATTTTCAAAACTTCTCCTGACATCTCATTCGTTATTCTTGATTTGACAATGCCTCACATAGACGGAGAGCAATGTTTCCGTGAACTCAAAAAAATTAACCCAAGCGTCAAGGTCATCATGAGCAGTGGATACAATGAGCAGGAGGTAAATCAGAAGTTTGTCGGCAAGGGATTGGCTGGTTTTATTCAAAAACCTTACAGACTATCTGTATTGAAAGAGGTGATCCGAAAAATTTGAAGACTGAAAAATTTATTTCCTTGTGCGAGAAAAAAGTAATTATCAGGCATAATTATTATAGTTGGCCGGAGTTTCCCTCAAGATGTCACGACGGCGTTCAATACCACCCCCAGCACCATCGAATAAAAGAAAAAGGATATTATGCTGTGGATGAGTACCAAACGGCGTAATTTGCAGGAAGTGACACTGACGTCACTCATGGCGTACGTTAAGCCAACGGTAAAGGCAACATAGAGGAAGTCATGGTAATTGGGCGGATCGGTCCCGGGAAATGTCAGCCCCCCGCGCAATCCTCCAGGAAAAGGACGGCCCTGTTCATCGAAGTCATCATAATAAAGTCGTGCGTATTGCTGGCCAAAGGCGGTATGCAGCAGGAACCAGGACAAAACGACGGACAACGCACTCAAGGAAAGTATGGTGCGGGCATTGATCGCGGACCGGTTGCCAACAGAAGTGAGGATGACGCCCAGCGTGGCATTTACCAGCAAAGCCACCACGGTGACCACAATCAGCAAGTATTTGGGGCTGGGATCGTCTTTGGAAACCCGGCGTTGGGTCATGGGCCCGTCGGCCATGAAGATTACGGATCCCAGGAGAACCAGATAACTGCCAACACCCAAAATCCAACTGACAAGAACAGCCACTTCTTTTGACCAGCCGAACATTTTCCACCCTACAACCCCTGCCCCGATTCCCAGGAAGCCGCAAAGAACAGTCCTGTGCCGGTCACGCAGGCGCCACAGGAAATGACGAAGGGCATTACACACGTTACGATAACTCCTCTTGAACTCTCGATAGCTTATTCCAATGCCAAATCAAAGCGGCATCATGACGTACTCCACCCGAAACCCCTGGCACAATAAATTATCACAGAATAAAATCAGTCGAAAGAAAATGTGAATGCCGTTCACGTACAATGGAACTGATCAGTTCCTTGTTGCTCTCTTGATCCTTAGCCGCCACCAGAGTCCGAATCGAGAAGGCGCGCAAAGCATCCGAGACCGAGAGGGTACCTACTGCCGAATCCTTTCTGCCGGCGAACGGAAAGATGTCCGGACCTCGTTGGCACTGGCTGTTGATATTGACCCGGCAAACCTGGTTGACCAGTTGGTCAATCAAAGCCCCCATGGATTCCGGATTTCTCCCGAAAAGGCTCACCTGCTGCCCGTAACATGAATTCTCCATGTAGTGGATAGGTGTTTCAATATCCGAGAACGGCAGCACCGGCACGACCGGACCAAATTGTTCTTCATTGTAGAGTCGCATCCGTTCATTTACCGGGTAGACAACGGCCGGATAGAAAAATGTGGCATGCGTCAAACCGCCTCCTTCGTTAACCACTTTTGCACCGTGATGTGCAGCATCGGCAAGCAGTTCCGTAAGATATTCCGGTTTGCCGGATTCGGGCAGGGGAGTGATGCCGACACCCGGTTCCCAAGGCATCCCGCATTTCAGACCGGCAATGGCCTTGGAAAAAAGTTGCAGGAACGTCTCTGAAACGCTTTCGTGTACAAAGATGATCTTCAGCGCCGTACAGCGCTGCCCATTGAACGATAAACTGCCGGCAATGCATTCTGAAACAGCTTGGTCGAGATCAGCATCCGGAAGAATAATGGCAGGATTCTTGGCTTCCAATCCAAGGGTTACCCGCAGGCGATGCGGTTTAGGATGAGCCTTTTGCAGGGTATCTGCCGCCTTGCTGGTGCCAATGAAAGCGAGCGAATCCACCTTTCCGGAACTCATGAGCGGCGGTGTGATCACGCGACCGGCGCCGTAAAGGATGTTTACCACGCCCGGCGGGAATGCTTCCCGGAAGGCCTTGAGCAATGGATGGAACAGAAGAACGCCATGACGCGGTGGCTTGACCACGGTGGTATTCCCCATGATCAATGCCGGGATAAGAGTGGTAAACGTCTCATTGAGGGGGTAGTTGTAGGGCCCCATACTAAGCGTGACACCAAGCGGCGCACGACGTATCTGCCCGATGATCCCTTGCTCAATGATGAAGCGTGATGAAACCCGATCAAGCTCTTTAAGGGCATCGATGGTATCCAGTATGTAGTCAACGGTCCGGTCGAATTCTTTTCGTGAGTCAACAAGGCTTTTACCGATTTCCCACATCAGGAGCTTCACTACCTCATCTCTCTTTTCCTTCATCAGCCAGGCGAATTTTTGCAGATGCTTGATTCGTTGCCCTACCGGCATGGTCGGCCAGAGGCCTCGGCCGTTACTATAGGCACTAACCGCAGCATCCAGCGCCGCTAAGGCCTCGGTCTCGCCCATCAATGGGAAACTCCCGATCAATTGGCGCACCGGTCCCTCGGCAGTAGCGCAGCAGACCGGCGAAAACACCTGTTGCACAGGACCTGTCCATTGACGGATTTCGCCGTTCAGCAAGTAGTCGATCTGATGTACCGGTGTCAGCATGATTTCAGCCGGAATTGCATCCCGCGCGGGGAATATTTTTTCCAGAGATGCGGTTACAGGCATATTGTCTCTCCTTGAACTGTCGATGAACCGGTCCGTGGAATTGCTCTGATTGCTCGGCTCTCTTCTCCTATGAAGTTATGGAGACTCTCCGCAGAAGATCCAGCTCATCCAGGACCTTGCCGGAACCAAGCGCAACGCAATCCAGCGGGTTTTCGGCGATCATGACCGGCACCATGGTTTTCTCGCACAGCAGTTTATCGAGGTTCCGCAGCAATGACCCGCCTCCAGCCAGGAAAATGCCGTTGTCGAAGATATCGGCAGCCAGTTCTGGTGGAGTTTTTTCCAGACAGATAAGCACCGTATCGACAATGGCGTTGATCTGTTCTTTGAGAGCCTCGCGGATAGCAGTGGAGTTTACCTCGATAGTCTTCGGGGTACCGGTTACCAGATCGCGCCCCTTGACCTGCCGTACCAAAACCTCTGGGCCCGGACACGCCTCACCTATTTCGATCTTTATTGATTCGGCCGTGCGCTCGCCTATTTGCAGATTGTATGACTTGCGGATGTACTGGACGATGGCGTCGTCCATCTTATCCCCCCCCATGCGGGTTGAATGGGCGTAGACGATTCCAGCCAACGAAATGACCGCCACCTCGGTGGTGCCGCCGCCGATGTCAACGATCATGCTTCCGGATGCTTCCGTGATTGGCATTCCGGCTCCGATAGCGGCCGCCATCGGCTCTTCAATCAGATAGACCTCGCGTGCACCGGCCGATTCCGCTGATTCCTTGACAGCTCGTTTCTCCACCTGGGTAATGCCGGAGGGGACGCAGATAACGATGCGCGGCCTCACCAGGGTTTTGCGGTTGTGTACTTTATGGATGAAATATACCAGCATTTCCCTGGTAATATCGAAATCGGCGATGACCCCGTCCTTCATTGGCCGGATGGCTGTGATGGAGCCTGGCGTGCGCCCCAACATCTGCTTGGCCTCCATGCCGACCTTAAGGACCTTCTGCTGGCCGTTGGGCATCTTCTGCACGGCAACAACCGACGGTTCACGCAAAACTATCCCCTTGCCCTTTTGGTAGACCAAGGTATTTGCAGTGCCAAGGTCGATGGCCAGGTCATTGGAAAACATTCCGAACAGCTTGTTGATAATTCTCAGCATCACATTCTCCCATCATTATCTTATTTTATCTTCGAGCCGCCACAGTTATTCCGGTTTCAAATCGAAGATGACATCAAGGCGGCGAGGATCGAGGCGACGAAGGCGTCCAGTCAGTACGTTGAGGAGCCGAAGTCGAGCCAACGACAATTTGCGAAGCAAATTGGACCGCGAAGGCGCCCAAAGGGTGAGGCCAGCGGCCGAAGTCACAATTTGCGAAGCAAATTGGACCGCGAAGGCGCCCCGCAAGGGGGAGGCCGAAGGCCTCGCCAAGATGCCGCTTTGATTTGGAATTGGAATTACATGGTCATTCAATTGCTGCACGATGGTATAGCATGAATCGTATTCCGGCTGTGACCAATATCGGCACCGCGGACCGACCAAGCTAAACCGTCAATATACTGATTTACAATGTTGGTCCACGTTGAGGCGGGTCAATCAGGACGACGATGCAGGGTCAATATTCGATGCTGATCTCCACGTTGGCGTGGGGTTGGCAAAAAAGTCAGCCAGCAGTTTTGCATTTAAATTTTGGATAGTTATCGGTTCTGGTCAAATTTGTCGGCATGACCTGTCGTCATCCTCTCAACTCCGCGAGAAAATCGGACATGTTCTGCACATCCTGCATCTCCCGGAATTCCCGATAACCATCAATTCCGTCGATATCAAAGCCGCGATAGTAGCGGGGTCTGGCGTTCTTCAGCCCGGAAAGGGCTTTACCGGTGGCATAGCTCGAATCTGCAAGCTTATCCGCCCTGAACTTCAGGCCGAGCACTATACTAAATCCCAGTTGGAACAGGCTTTTCAGATATTCGCCGGCAAGGATCTCTCCCCCCTTCGTTTCATCACCGTGGCTCAGGTACTCAAGGGCAATGTTCAAGTAGCCGTAGACCCTTTCCACGATCGACTTCATGTAATCCGTGTCGGCGAGATGCGCCTGATCGGCAACAAGTGCGGTATTTATGAGATAATTCAGCTCCATGCGAAAGAGTTCCGAGTCCATGAGGAGAATAACCCTTGCCAGGAACGTCTTTCCGGTTAAAAACATCTCGGGAAGGGTGGTTGCCTCACCGGTCTGCAACAACACTTTATTGAAGTTGGGGGTAAACGTGGCCGGGTCGATACGGGAGTAGATCTCAAGCGCCTCATCATGGGGAGGAAAGCCCAGATCGGCAAGGCGTCCTGATTTCAGGCGATAACACTCCTCTTCCGATTCAATGTCGATTTCACCGCTGACGCTTTCCATAAGTGCCGTGTACAGGGGATTATCGAAACGGCAGACCAACTCCAGGAATGAGCCGATTACCTGGGAGTTTTCGGGGTTCTTGAATTTTATCAGGAACACATCATCAAAGGTGTGGTCCCAATCAGTCAGACGCTCCTCATCGGTATTGAGATCGCCGATGCCTCCCGCGACAACAAGCTCCCTCCCCAGAAAAAGAGAGAGAAGATTGAAATCCAGATGCGGGAGTAATTCCAGGAAATGCTCCTCACTCCCTTTCATAATGTACCCGAGATATTCGACCGCTTTATCTTCCAAAAACGTCCAACCTCTCCAGAGTTCCATATCCAGGATGAAAAGGCACTGCCGTGGATTTGCCAGACCCAGCAATTCCATGGCATCAGGAGCGCCAATCTCCTTGAACAGCCAATATAACTCCTGGGGCGGCATTGCCCGTGTCAACTTTTTCTCGTCCGGGTCTCCCGGAATCAGGTCCATCCTCTCCTTGGGGGGCACCCCATCGAGATAGACACGTTTGTCGTCAAAAGAGAGTTTGCGGAACTCTTGCTCACCAAGTCCAAAACTTTTTGTAGCTGCTGCGCCTGTACCTCTATCAATTACACAATTTCCCAATACGTATTCTCCTTGTTATGCATAATCCGACGTTCATTTTTATAATAGCACCTTTTTCAAAAAGTCCGTCGATTCGATTTTGCGTTTACTGTCGCGTATCACTTGGTCAATATCTGCGTCGGGTACAAAAAAAGCAATAAAAAGGACTCTGGCGTTTAGCCTAAGCTATCCAAGTTGCTGAAAGACAAATGAAAACCTGTAACTTCACAGCGGATGGTTTACGCAATTTATTGGCAAGCCCGTGGAAGTGGAAATTTTGCTCAGATATAATCCTCTGTTTCCTAATGGTGCATCCCTTCGGACGCCGTGAGTGTAACGTTATTTGTATCTTAAGGTTCACGTAAAAATTATGAAATTCATATTCTATTGCAACTATTTTAGAATGTATTCTGTAGGTTTTTCACAACATAGCACAAAGGGAGGTAGCCTGTTCGGCGCCTCCCTTTGTGTTTTCTGGAACACCTGCCATGGTCTGACGGCAACAGCTATGTCTCCATGATATTTTCGATGTTCAACTCGGCCAAAGAGAAGAACGTTAGTTAGTCATCCATTGAAAGACCGTGAAATACACTACCATAGTGCAGTCATGAACGAGCGTATTTGTCTCGAAGGCTGAATGGAAGCACCAGGGCTGTACCCTGCCGGGCAGTCTCATTTCCCGTTAGCCGACATTGCAAGTTGCGGAGAATTCCTCCCCTGCCGATACGACCAATGGTATCAGCTCATTTTCAAGGCGCTCGCGGTTCAGACGCGAAACCGGGGCGACGACCCCCAGTATGCCGGCCAGTTTGTCGCTTCTGTTCATGACAGGTACTGCAACCCCGCCGACACCTGCTTCAAATTCTTCATTCTCAACGGCATATCCCTGGTCCATGATCCGGGAAAGTTCGTACATCGGTAGGGGGCGGCCGCTCTGCGCATTAATTCAGTGCACCGGTTTGATAATCAACCCCCAGTTGCTTTGACTGGTACTCGTATTTCGCGCTGGCAGTGTCGATTTGCGCCGACGTTAAATTAAGTTGGGCCTGGCTTAGTTCCACGATGGAACTCAAACCCAGATTGTAGCGGCTCAGGGCGAAGTCGAAGGCTATCTGTGCCTGTTTGAAGATCTGTTCGCTCAACTCCAGTCTGTCAAAGGCTGTTTTTTCCTCCAGGCACGCCGTGCGGACAGCGAGGGAGATCTGAATCTCCGTGTCTCGCAAACGCTTCGCGGCAGCTTCGGCCCGTAGCCGCGCCTCGTTCTCCCTGGCCTTGAAAAGACCGCCGTTGAAGATCGGAACGTTAATATTGAAACCGATGGCGCCATAGCGGTCAGGCACCTGAGGCTGGCCGGCCGGTACCAGACCGGCTGTTCCCAGGATCCCTATGGAAGGGTAGTTCAGGGCATGCTCCGCACGCACAAAGGTCTCTGATGCAGATTGTTCCAGGTGCAACTGTTTGAGCTCGGGGCGCTGTTGCAGAGCCTGCTGTATCAGGGGATCGATCTGGGTTGGCACTGGCGCGGGCAACGGTTCTTCCACAAGAGCGAAGGTCGTGTCACCCGGTAGCCCCAGCACGGCAGCCAGCCGCGCCTGGGCCGCCCGGTATGAATTTTCAGCCTGCACTTGCAGCAGTTTGGCGTTGCCCAGGTTGACGTTGGCAAAGCTGACATCCAGCTCCGTCTTCAAATTGTTACGTGCCAGCGCCGCTACTTGGTCGGCGAGATATTGTCGGGCTGCCACGGTCTTCTTCGCCACACGCAGCACGGCCTGTTCCCGTAGCAGTTCAAAGTAAGCCTGGCCAGTGATGAGGAGGATGTCGCTGCGCTCCTGTTCGGCCGTCTGCTGCTGTGCGTCTGCCCGCAATTTCGCCATGTCGATCAGTTGCGAGGTCCGGCCGAAATCCGTAACCAGTTGGCTTATGGAGAGCCCCGTGGCAAACCGGTTGTACACGACGGGATTGTTCAGGCCTCCGGCGGCCAGCCTGCTCCCCATGTCCGAGACCACACCGGTCACGCTCCCCTGCAACGTCGGGAGATAGGCCGCCCGGTATTCGGTCGGGACCTCCAACGAGGCTGCAACATCGAGCAGTGCCGCCGACAAGCCGGGGTTATTCTTCAGGCACAACTTTTTCGCCTCTGCCAGGTTCAATGACAGCGGCTCCTGTGCGTACACAGGGGAAATCCGGCACAGCAGCGCACATGCTCCGGCAACAATCAACAAACACCTGGTCATTCAAACCTCCGTTTCCTTCTGTACATCGTGACGGTTGCGTTGTGACCCGTGAACCACCACATAGGTAACCGGAACCAGGAATACCGTCAATGCCACGGAAGCGGTCAAACCGCCCAGAATGGCCCGGGCCAGCGGCGCGTATGACTCGCTCCCCGCCCCGAGCTTCAGGGCCATCGGCAGCAGGCCGATAATGGTGGCCAGCGAGGTCATCAATACCGGCCGCAACCTTACTCGGCAGGCCTCAACGACCGCTTCCCTCAGTTCCATGCCTGCCTCGCGCAGATGCCGGATGAACTCGACGATCAGGATGCTGTTCGAGACGGCAATACCAACGAGCATTACCATCCCCATGAGTGACATGACATTGAGCGTCGTGTGCGTAAGAAGCAGCGTGACAATGACCCCTGTCAGCGCCGGAGGTACGGCGACCAGGATGATAAGCGGCTCCACAAAAGAACGAAACTGGGCCACAAGAATGAGATAGACGAGCAACAGTGACAGGGTGAGACCGCCGGCAAAACTGGTGAACGACGACCGCATCCCCTGCACGCTGCCGCGCAGGGAAACATTCAACCCGTCAGGTATCCTGGTGGCGGCAATGATGCCGTCGATGGCCTTGGAAACCTTACCCAGATCCTCGTTCTGCGTGCGGACATAAATGTCAATGGCGCGACGCAGCTGGTAATGATCCACCTCGGTCGGCGAGGTGCCGGCGCGAAGGCTGCTGATCATGTTCAGCCTGGTCGGCTCGGCACTGCCGGCGCTTTTGAGCGGAATGGCCGACAGGTCGGCAATGGTCTTGATCTCGTTCTCGGGGTACTGAACCGTTAGCAAGTAGTCATTGCCGGTCTTGGGGTCAATCCAGTAGCTGGGCGAAATCATGCCGTTCGAGGTAAGCGCGGTGAGGACATTGTCCACCACCTCGCGCTGGTTCAGGCCGAGTTCGCTGGCACGGGTCCGGTCGATGTCCATGCGCAGGGTGGGATAGTCCAGATCCTGGGGGATATAGACATCGGCCACGTTGTCGATGGAACGTATGCGGGCGGCGAGTTGCTGGGCGGTGCTGAACGCGGCCGACATGTTGCTTCCCCCTACCTGCACGTCGATGGGGGCGGGCATGCCCATGTTGACCACGGCGTCGGTGAGGCTGCCCGATTGGAAATAGGTGGTCAACTCCGGGAGGTTAGCGGCGATCCGGCGCTTCAGCCGGTCCATGTAATCGAAGCTGCTCACCTTGTGGTCATCCTTCAGGCTTACCTGCACAAAGGCGGTGTGCACGGCCGAGTTTGGGGTATAGATGGCGGAGAAGTCGGGGACCGAGCCTATGTTGGAAACGACCATCCCCAGGTCATCGGAGGCGACCTCTTTCCGTACCAGAGCCTCCACCTTGGCCACCTCCTCCTCCGTGAGAGAGAGCCGGGTGCCGCTGGGGGCCTTGATGTTGATCACAAACTGCCCGGCATCGGTACGGGGAAAAAAGGACACCCCGATTAGGGGGGAGAGCGCCAGGGAGGCGAGGAATATGACTGCAAAGCTTGAAAGAGTTGCGATTGGGCGTTTCAGGGTGACGGCGACCATGCGGTCATAGACCTTCAGGAAGGACTCGAAGCGGTCGTTAAACCAAACATTGAAATGCTCGCCAAAGGTGAAGCGCCCCTTGGGGTGGTCCACCTCCACCGGTATTTCGGTGGAAGGGGTGCCGTGGTGCGCGGGGGCTTTGATGAAACGGGCGCAGAAGAGCGGAACCACCGTCATGGCCACGATGTACGAGGCAAAGAGCGACAGCACCACGGAAAGCGCCAGGGCCGAGAAGAGGAACTTGCTCACGCCGTAGAGGAAGGTGACGGGGAAGAAGACCACCACCGTGGTCAGGGTTGCCGCCAGAACCGGGAGCGCCACCTCCCTCCCCCCCAACTCGGCAGCGAGCTCCGGGGGTTCCCCCATCTCGAGGTGACGATAGATGTTTTCCAGGACAACGACGGAATTGTCGATGAGCCGGGAAAACACCAGCGCCAGTCCTCCGAGGATCATACTATTGATGGAGCTTCCCCCCAGTTGCAGCGCGATGAAGGTTGCCAGCGCTGAAAGGGGGATGGAAAAGAACACCGCCACGGTGGCGCGCATGCTGCCGAGAAAGACCAGGATCATGACCGAGGTCAGGAAGAGGCCGAGCGCACCTTCGTGGAGCAAGGTCTCGATGGCGGTCTTGACAAACACCGACTGGTCGAACACCACGCGGCTGATCAACTCCTTGGGAACATCGTAGAGGCGCTGTACCGCCAACTTGATGCCGTCCACCACGGCAATGGTGTTGGTATCCCCACCCTGCTTCATGACGGGGATATAGACCGAACGCTGGCCATCGACCCTGACAATGTTGGTCTGGATCTGGTGGCCGTCCACAGCCCTGCCGATGTCGGAAACCCGCACGGGGGCCTGTCCCACCATCTTTATGGGCAGTTCGTTAATCTGTTCCAGCGTATCCAACTGGCTGTTGGCATACAGGTTGTAATCAAGGGGCCCGATCGGGACATCACCGGAGGGGAGAATCAGGTTCGATTCGTTGATCGAGCGCACAACGTCCATGGCGCTCAACTGATGGGCCTCCAACTTATGCGGATCGGTATAGATCATGATCTGCCGGTAGCGCCCACCGAACGGCGGCGGCACGCTGGCGCCGGGAACGCCGGCGATCTGGTTGCGCACCTGGAATTGGGCCAGATCGCGCAACGTGGTTTCATTCAATCCCTCTCCCTTCAGGGTCACCAGGCAGACCGGCAGGCTTGAGGCGTCGAATTTGAGCACGACCGGCGGCAGCGTTCCGGGAGGGAGACGCCTCAGCTGCGCCATGGCCAGATTGGAGATGGATGTGACCGCTGAATCGGGATTGGTATTCGGCTGAAAATAAACCTTGATCACGCTTACCCCGGCAAGTGAGCGTGACTCGATATGTTCAATGCCGCTTGCCAGTGTGAAAAAGCGTTCAAAACGGCTGGTGATATCGGTTTCTATCTGCTCGGGCGCCATGCCGGAATAGAAGGTCGCCACGACCACCACCGGGATGTTCATGGCAGGAAACATATCCACCGGCATGCGGTTCAGGCTGTTGCCCCCAACGACCATGACCATCAGGCAGACAACTATGATGAAATAGGGATTACGAAGCGCGAAGCGGGACATATTTTGTTCTCTCCCCTCAGATTCCGCCCAGGGCCGTGACCTTGGGGCGGACTTCCTGGCCTGCCTGGAGGGAGGCTCGGCCGCCGATGACGACAAGGTCCCCCGCCTTGAGCCCGGAGAGGATCTCAAGTTTGGAAGCGGTTTCCAGGCCCACGGTCACCTGCTGAATCCTGATGCGATTGTCCGGGGTCAACACCATCACTCTGCCGGTGCGGCCGACGGCTGCGGCTGCGGAAGGATTCTCGGCTTTTCCGGAATTTTCGCCGCCGGCTACGTCAACCACACCCACAGGTACCGTCAAAGCACCCTTACGCTGGCCGAGGCTCAGCTTGACCTCGGCGTACATGCCGGGGACCAGGGATAGCCCCTGGTTAGCGACATCGATTTCGGTATTCATGGTACGAGTGCTCTCCGCCACCTGGTCCGCAAAGCGGGCGACCTTGCCGTTAAACGTCTGCTTTACCGTGGGGACGTTTACCTCAACCTGTTGCCCCACATGGATGGTGGGCACCTCGGACTCGGGAACCGGGATGATTAGTCTGAGCATGCTGGTCTGGGAGAGCCGCACCAGAGGCATTGCCTGAGTCTGGGACGCCGTCCCGGCCTGGATCATCGATCCCGTGTCCGCGTAACGCTTGGTCACCACACCGTCGAAGGGGGCCGTCACCCGCGCGTAGTCGAACATTGTTTTTATCCTGGCAAGAGCCGCCTGGTTGACGCTGATCTCCTGGGTCGCGGCATCCAAACCCGACTGTGCCGCGGCAACCTGGGCCTCTGCGGCAAGCTCCTTGGACTTCACGTCGTCCAGTTCCTGCTGGGCTACGAGGCCGGGCCGCTGTTTTGCAACGGCGGAAAGCCGCGAATAGGACAACTTGGCTATGCCATAGGCTGATTGTGCCCGGTGCAGTTCGCTCTTGGCGCGCTCAGCTTCAGCCTCCGTGCGCCTTAGGGCCGCCTTGGCCTGGGTCAGATCCTCGGCCAGTTCGGGCACCTCGAGTTCAGCCAGTAACTGCCCCTTTCTTACCCGATCGCCGATGTCCACAGGGATGGCCCTGACGTAGCCGGCCACTTTAGCCATCACTTCCACCTCCTGGAAAGGCTTCAGGTCCCCGGTGAGGTTCACCTCATTGTTCAGGTCAGCCACGGCCACTCTGGCGACGGCAACGGATACCGGCTGTTTTTGTCGGGCCTGGTCCGAAGTTTCGGCATTTTTCCGGGAGCAAGCGGCGAAAACGGAACAGATAGTGACAAACACCGCCACGCGGGCGCACAAAGCTAATCTGGACATGCTAATAACTCCAATGTTGGACAAAATAAAAGGCAATTACATATAACCTGTTTGAATCATTACATTATAAATCAACCTGAACTCGACGTACCGAGAGTGCAGAGGAGCGTGAGCTGACGTGCTCCCACCATCTGCCCGGTTCCCGGGCAGATACCGGAACGCAAAAAGGCGCCGGGATTGGTTAGCCGGGGGTACTGCTGATTATCCTCCTGGTGGGCGCATGCTGAATTCTACCGTTGCTTTGAGGCCTTTTCCTTCGTATCCCTCGCCGAGGGTAATGTTCCCCCCCAACCGGTCGAGCGCACTCTTGACAATGGATAGGCCAAGGCCACTGCCACCATTTACCGCACCCTTCATCCGGTAAAAACGCTCGAATACCCGCTCTCGTTCTTCAGGAGGAATGCCGGGGCCCGTATCGCACACCTCGAAAATCGCTGTCCGGTACGTCCGTCGGACAGCGACGGTCACGATATCCCCGGAAGGCGTATAGTTGATAGCGTTGCCAACCAGATTCGACATCAACTCCCTCAGCGCCTCAGCTTCACCGGTTATGGATAGTGGCTCGTTTTCAACCAGATACAGGCGGACGCCCTTCTTGTGTGCGATCTTTTCATAGGCGTCGAAGATTTCTTGTGCTTGTTTATCCAGAGAAAGCGTCTCCGACTGGGCCACATGCATCTCCGGATCCAGTCGCGCGAGGGCAAGCAGCTGTGAGACCATGCGGGTAGCCCGTTCTATTCCGGCCTTGAGCTGCTCATGGGCAACCTTCTTTTCCTCCTCGTCGGAACTGCGATTCAGGATGTGGGCCTGCAACTGAATGGTGGCCAGGGGGGTCCGAAGTTCATGGGCCGCATCGGCAATGAAACGACTTTGCTGATCAAAAGCATGACTCAAGTGCTCAAGCAGAGTGTTTATGCACTCCACCATCGGGATGACCTCCTGAGGCAGGTTCCGCTCCTCTATCGGCTCCAGCACAGCAAAAGAGCGGTTGGATATCTCGCCTGCGACCCGCTTCAGGCTCTTCAGGCTGTAACTGATGGAGAGCAGTAGCAGAAATATCAAGAAAAACGATGCCACCACCAGCGGTATAACCGTGCGTAGCGCGATCTTTATGCCAATTTCACGGCGTGCCTCCAGCGGCTGGGAAACCTGGACCATTTTTCCGAAGGAGTAGAGGGTGAACAGGCGCCACCCCTCGTTGGAATGTTTCTGGTCAAGGTAGAGAGTTGTAAGGCCTTGGCTTTGCGCGGGGATCAACCTTTTGGGATTTGAGGCGTAAACCAGTTCCTTACCCTTCCAAACCTGCACTGCCAGTCGCGCCTCGCGTTCATACAGCGCTTCGGAGGAGGGAAGGGGGATGAGGTCGCCATGGCCGAGGGAAGTTGCATAGGCCACTTCCTTGAGCTGATAATCGAATACCACGTCCAGTTCATGGATTACCCTGAGATATACGCTCCATCCCGTCAGGACGTTTATGGCGATGAACCCGGTGAACAGGATTGTGAAAAGCCTGCCCCTGATGGAAGTCATTCCTCCCCCCCGATCCTGTAGCCAACCCCACGAACCGTCAGGATTGCTTCTTTGGATAACTTCCTTCTCAGGTTATGGATATGCACCTCAACAGCATTGCTATCAACCTCGTCACCCCAGCCATAGAGACGGTCTTCCAGCGTGGCGCGGGACAGGATCGCTCCAGGTTGTTCAAGAAGCGCGGCAAGGACCGCGAACTCCTTGGCGGTCAGGCTGACCGGATCGCCATCATAGAAAGCTTCATGAGTGGCAGGAGAGATCGTGATGAAACCATGCGCGATCACTGACGACAATCGGCCGACCCTCCGCCGGGATACGGCCCGGATCCGGGCGGATAGTTCGTCGGGGTCAAACGGTTTTACCTGATAGTCGTCGGCGCCGGAATCAAGCCCGTTGACCCGGTCGCTCCTCCCGTCACGGGCCGTAATGACGATTATGGGCAGGGAGTTGTTGTTGGCCCGTAACTCTTGAATGAGCTGCAGGCCACTTTTTGCGGGCAGCCCCAAGTCGAGCAGCATGACGGCATATTCGTTGGTTGAAATCGCCAGTTCCGCGTCTTCGGCATTCTGCGACCAATCGACGGTAAAACCGTCCAGCCGGAGGGTCTGCTGTAGCGCACTACCGAACATCGTATCGTCTTCCACGAGCAGGATTCGCATTGATCTCTCCCAATGTTAGGACGTTTTGCCTTTCTTTTTTTTGATTTTAGCAGTTCATTTCAGCAAGTGAAGCAATATTCCGTGTCCTGAGATGTGCACCGTCGCTCCCTTCAAAACGGCCGGCGGCACTTGCATGCTATAAGGTGGAGGCCTAGTATATGATAAAGGATATGGTCATGAACTTAACAGGGCCTTAAGGCTGCAAAAATATCTCTTGCTCCTCCAGTTGCCCCGATTTATTCCGGTTACAAATCAATGATGACATCAAGGCGGCGAGGATCGAGGCGACGAAGGCGCACAGGTAGTACGTTGAGGAGCCGAGGACGAGCCAACGACAATTTGCAAAGCAAATTGGACCGCGAAGGCGCCCCGCAAGGGGGAGGCCGAGGGCCTCGTCAAGATGCCGCTTTGATTTGGAATTGGAATTACCCGCTCAACCCAATGCCTCGACCAGAGAGGATTGGTTGAATGCTCCGCATCCTGAACCAGGTGATCATTTTGCGCCAGACAATGGCATGTGCCTTGCGCACGGAAGACGCGAAGACCCGCGTATGGCGGGTCTTCGCTGAAACAAACTCGGGGATGTAAACCACCCGTGAAGGTGACTCAATTATTGGGCGCCTCCTCCCGCGGAAGCGGGATCATTGCCAGTAGTAGCGAAGGCTGGCGAAAGCCATCTGGTCAGTAGTCTTCATGCCGGAAACTTGGGCTGTTTTTGCAGAGTTCAAGCCGCTGAAGTACTTGTCTTGCGTGTAGGAATACTGCAGGCCGGCCTGCATCCTCCCATACCTGCCCTGGAGGAACTTCCACCAGGTCCCTGCGGTGATCTGATCGATCCTCTGGATCGATTGTGAGGTTGCGGTGTTCAAGGCGCTACCATAGCCATAATTGGCGGTGGCGTTAGCCAGGTCTTCCCTCTGAACCTGCTCCAGGCCGTAGTAGCCGTAGAAGTTCCACTCGCTCGTGGGATCGTAGACAAGGCCGGTGAGCAATTGTGCCTCCGTGAGCGGAACGAACTGGCCGGTGGCATCCTCGGTGGCATCAACCAATTGGCCGGAGCCGTAGCGGCCGTTGCCCCTGCCGTACATGCCGCTGGCCTGAAGAGTCAAATGATTCGGGATCAACGGCAGAATAACGCCGCCGCCTACGGAATTCACCGTGGTTTCCTTACTAAAGGAGCCAATGTTGGACTTGAAGGTGCGAAGCAGGTCATAGACCTCGAAATGTCCCCAGCCCGGTTCGTAAGCCGCCTTGAAGACAACATCGGGGACATCGTTCTGGGATACGCTAACACCGCTAAGGCTACCTCCACCATTCGCAGCGGCCGGTTGTGCTGCAGTATTGAGGGTTCCTGGCGTCGTACCTCCGACAGTGGTCTGGGGGTTTTCCACCGAAACCGCCAGCCACAACTGTTTATCGAAATCCTTTGTGATGCGGAACTGGGGCTGGCGTGCCCAGGAAAAGCCGGGCACGTACTGGGCTTCGATCGTCAGCGGGGTAACCTCGTTGCGCGGTGTGATGCCCTTGTTGTTCATGGTGACCAACGACCAGGTCTGGCCGGCCAGGAGGTGCAAGCCGAGGCTGTCCCAATCGGCCGTGGTGTAGAGGTGGCGGATACGGGGATTGTAAGAGTTGCTTTCAGTGGAGTTGGCGGTAGAGGCGGCGCCGAGGAAGTCCATTTCGTAGTAGCCGGCCAGATGGATCGTGGGGCTGACATCCCCCGTTGCCAGGATATTAAACCTGGACTGTCGGGCGCTGAACCTCGTCTCGTCATGGTATTCATCGAAGTTGGCATTAGTCTGGGTTGGAATGGCATTAAACTTCGACGAAACATCGGAGTTTTCGTTTTTGCTGCGGTAGATGCTTGCAGCCTCGATGAAGCCGCCGAAGTTGAGGTTGATCCCTTTCATCTTCATTGCCAGTCCGCCTTCAGTGTTCGCCGGTTGTGAGTCTGCCGGTTGCGAGTCCGCCAGTACCGGCGTCGCCAGCAACGTCGATAGTGCGATTACAGCCAATGTTTTCTTCATTCTTCTCTCCTTCTTATTGAATTTGCTGCATAACTCCGTCAAGTCACCTAACAAAACGGTGCGCAGCTCCGCTTAGGCGACAATAGCCTTCCGTTTGCCGGGGCCGAAGATAGAGCAGAAAACTTAACTCAGGCTTAAGGCGTGTTACAATTGAGTTACAAACGTAACACAGGATGAAAAACTTCATTCTAGGCAAATTTGGGCCTAAATTTTAATTGAATATTATTTACCTATATAGTTATGAAACTGTTTAAATTATTTAGACGAGATGACAGAGATGGTATATTTGATGTAGTTGCGATGAGGATATAATAGGTTTTCCGCCTTCCTTTATGTAGTTTCATAATTTACATAAAGAAAGGCGGAGTTGCTATTTCAAATCAAGAATTAGACATCATTCTTTCCAAAAACAGCTCATACTCCGACAGCTTGCCTTTAAGCGTAGTAAGCTCCTCACCAGTATAGACGGATGACCCCTTTGCAATTTCTGTCTTCAGTTTCGCGATGATTTCAATAATGCTCATGCTTCTGTTAGGGCAATTATCGGAATTCAGCAAGCATGCATCCTTTCCGCTGCCATCGGCGGCAAAACCTGTCATCGGCACTGCAAACGAGAGTGCGGCTACAGCCATCAGTAAAATTGTTCTTTTCATGAGAGTGTCCTTTCTGTTGTTTAATGACCATTTTACGTTTTGACAATGCTATCCTGACAACTACTGTGCCTTCAGCCTTGTTGCATCTTGATCATGAAGTCCTTGTACTCCGTCAGCTTGCTGCTTAGTACTTTTAGTTCGTCGGCAGAGTAAACCGCAGTGCCTTTGACTATTTCCGTATTTAATTGTGCTATTACCTGAACTATGCTCATGGTTGAGTCAGAGCAATTTTCGGAATTCAGGAGACAGGCATCCTTTTTGTTACTGTCGGCAGCAGAGGCCATCATCGGGACTGCGAGTCCAATAACTACTAATGTTGTTAAAAGTATGTTCTTTTTCATTTAATTTTCCCTTCATTGTCAGATGCGTTGAGAATTTTGTTACCTACTAATTTTCTTATACTTGTGTTTACATTGGCTCCTCCTCGTCGATTACCTGAATGCTGAAAGATTTTCCTCTTACCCAGACCGATTCCCAAATCTTATGATTGAAGCATACGACCTAAAGCTTAACTAGCCCTTAAGCACCAAAAAAAATTTGTGCCGGCATCGAATTTTTGTGCTGCTACAATTATCAGGGGAATCTTAACTCGACATTAAGGGGGGGCATGGTCATGCTGAATCGGGAGGCAGGTCGTCGAAAGGAAAAAGAGGGGGGATTTCTCCCCCCGATCACATGAAGGAGGCTCGTAACGAGCCTGTGTTGCTTCTTTTATCGCGCATCATCGAGTGAACCGACGATGCACTGGTCTGCAAGGCGCCTTGAGGAAAAATGGTCACAAAGACGCTTAGTGTTATCGGCCCCGACAGCCCTGCCCACCATCGAAACTGTATTGACCCTACGAGAGAAAGCTTAACGGAACCTTAAGCCGGAAAAAAATCTGGGCCGCCATCAATTCTTTGTGATGTTGAAGCTATCATTAAAAGCTTAATTTGATATTAAGGGCGGGTATGGTCAGACTGTGACGTATCTGCGCCCGGCAATAAAAAAGGACTTGGGCGTTTAGCCTAAGTCCTTGATAGTTATGGCGAAAGAAGTGAGATTCGAATCCACCTCATATTTGCAGATTTCCAATCTGAGCATTCGTCAGCGCTTGCACGTGTGAGAATGTCCAAGTGACACCTGCGCGTAGTCGCCAGCGCCGTCACCTGCGTGGCGGACAAATTGGCTATCTGGGTGGTGCCCATCGCCACAAATGCAAATCTGGCTGTTTCATATTGCCGTTAGGTCAGCTGCTGATAGATTCGCAATCTGCGCTGTTGTCAGCGCCGCTATCTGCGCGGTGGTCAGATTGGCTGCCTGGTCCGTTGTCAGATTCGCAACCTGCGTGGTCGTCAGCGCCGCAATGTTCGCGGCGGACAAATAGGCAAACTGGCTGGCGCCGTCCAGCGCCGCGAGATCAGTTGTAGTTACATTCGAAATCTGCCCAGTCGTCAGCGCCGCCACCTGCGCGGTGGTCAGATTGGCTGACTGGTCCGTTGTCAGACTCGCAACTTGCGTGGTTGTCAGCGCGACTATCTGCGCGGTGGACAAATAGGCAAACTGGCTGGCGCCGTCCATTGCCGCGAGGTCCGTTGTCGTCACATTCGCAACTTGCGCAGTCGTCAGCGCCGCCACCTGCGCGGTGGTCAGATTGGCTGACTGGTCCGTTGTCAGATTAACAACCTGCGTAGTCGTCAGCGCCGCTACCTGTGCGGAGGACAAATAGGCAAACTGGCTGGCGCCGTCCAGCGCCGCGAGGTCAGTTGTTGTCACATTCGTAATCTGCGCAGTCGTCAGCGCCGCCACCTGCGCGGTGGTCAGATTGGCAATCTGGTCCGTTGTCAGATTCGCAATTTGCGCAGTCGTCAACGCCGCTATCTGATCGGTGGACAGATTGCCTGTCTGGTCCATTGTCAGATCAGCAACTTGCGTAGTCGTCAACGCCGCTATCTGATCGGTGGACAAATAGGCAAACTGGCTGGCGCCGTCCATTGCCGCGAGGTCCGTTGTTGTCAGATTCGCAACTTGCGTAGTCGTCAACGCCGCCACCTGCGCGGTGGTCAGATTGGCTGACTGATCCGTTGTCAGATTCGCAACTTGCGTGGTCGTCAGCGCCGCTACCTGCGCGGTGGACAAATTGGCAAACTGGCTGGCGCCGTCCATTGCTGCGAGGTCCGTTGTTGTCAGATTCGTAATCTGTGCAGTCGTCAGCGCCGCCACCTGCGCGGTGGTCAGATTGGCAACCTGGTCCGTTGTCAGATTAACAACTTGCGTGGTCGTCAGCGCCGCCACCTGCGCGGTGGACAAATAGGCAAACTGGCTGGCGCCGTCCATTGCCGCGAGGTCCGTTGTTGTCAGAT
>Ga0326727_10001386_pt1 | contig 90075 bp, 68 predicted proteins | sample MB2enrmetagenome_FD_207643 | JGI IMG/M metagenome (GOLD analysis project Ga0326727, IMG submission 207643) | Lab enriched peat soil microbial communities from McLean, Ithaca, NY, United States - MB29MY | ecosystem: Environmental > Terrestrial > Soil > Wetlands > Peat | place: USA: New York...
GGCCTGGTTCGAGGACTATAACGAGAGTCACCCCCACAAGGGGCTGCGGATGAAATCGCCTCGGGAGTTTATCCGTTCAGTTGAAAACGTGGGGTGTCCGGTTTAGCGGGGGCAACTCCATCGCGGATCATCGGCAACAGAAACTCATCCTCCCGTCTTGGAGTAGCGAGAAGGGCGCCCTTGCATGGGTTCCTTTGCCCGTTCAGCCAACCTGGAACGCGAAACGGCCAGTGCCTCGGCAATCCGCTTCATCGGAAATCGTCCTCCAAGGCAGTTGACTGCGCGAGAACAGTTTTATTTCACGCGCAATATCCAGCCCCCCTGAAGGATCTCGACCTCCATGGTCTTCTTGCCCAACAAGCGCACCAAGTCGCGTGCCCGCTTCTTGAGAGCCCGGAGCTCCCCAGCGCCTACAACTTGGTCGTCGGCCTGCACAGCGACCTTGCCTCCGTCGCTCATGAGCTTCCACCACCGGAACAGCAGGTTGGGCGAAATGCCGTGCCTGCGGGCGACATGTGAAACGTTCATGCCCGGGTGCGGCGACTCCTGGACCAGCGGCACCTTCTCGACCACGGTCCCCCGTCGACGGTGGACCGTGGTCAACACCTCCACTACGCTTCCCCGTTAGCACTAAGTCTGGACTAGGGCTAGACCTGTCTTCTATGTTTAGCAGGGTGTCTGGTCGAAATGGGGGCTATGCCAGTGGGTCTGGTAGTTATCGAGTAGTGGTGCTAGCACTGCAACGCGGTGCGGCCCCACTCAAGTCTGGGCAATATGATGCCAGCGGAATATGGCCGCATTGTCCTGAACGACCTCAACCGGGAGGGCACCCCAAAACATTGAGTGGTCCGGAGAAATCCGGCTTGTCACGCGATGCCAACGGCTCGGGACACAGGTTGCTTCCATCCGGAGATTTTTATACTTTCTATTGTCGCTGTGATCGAGGTGAAACATGCAGCTGGCCCCCCTAGCCTTTGGGCGAGGAGCCGGGTAAAGCGCAAGCAACGAGTTTGCCATCCCACTCTCCTCCGCTAAGATAAAAGGTTTGCCGCCGAAGGATTTTTTTTACTCATGAGTATCATACCCACCGAGGCCGCCTCGCGCACCGGCGCTGAGAGACGCATCACTGTTTTCTTTAATCGCGCCTGTTTCGGTTTGGCAATTTTCGAAATTGTCGTGTTCCTTGCAGGCCTTGTCCGGGCACTGACGTGGGCGGCACATTTTTCCCTCCAAGGCGTGGTCGTGCCGTTTTGCCTGGCCTCGTTTTTTTTGTTTTTGCATTCACGACGGACCAAGATGAGAACCGAGGCCTCGGTCCTAGCCGTGTTTTTTGTGTTCGGCCTGATGTCCATCGACGGTTTGATCGATTACACCACCCGCCCCCATCGGAATTTAAGTTATACCCGGGAGCAACGGGCTAGAGAATTGGGTATCCCCTATGACGGCAGGGGCATTCCCAAGGTGGTCACGACGCTTCGCGACGGCGGGGTGGACGCCTATCCGCACATCGCCCCGAGTTTTCTGATCGGACGAGACCACGCGCCGCTGTATCCCATGGGTGGCATCTCCGGCAAAACCATCGTGTTTTGCAACGAATCCGGCAAATTCAGCATCTACCCCAGCGATCAACATGGCTTCAACAATCCACCCGAGTCCTGGGACAAGGGCGCAGTGCGCTCGCTTGTAATCGGAGATTCCTTTGCCAACGGCGCCTGCGTACAGCCCGGCGAGGACGTGGCTTCGCGGCTTCGCGTCCAGGGGGTGTCTTCGATCACGCTTGGTATGTGGGGGAATGGACCGCTGATCGAACTCGGCTCGCTGGTGGAATACGCCCCCGCCCTTCGGCCCAAGGTCGTGTTCTGGCTTTTTTACGAAAATGATCTCGATCGCTTGCCCCATGAGGCAGAGGATCCGCTATTGCAACGCTATCTCGACCCGGGCTTTTCCCAACACCTGATCGACCACCAGGACGAGATCGACGCGTATTTAATTAAGACTGTACGCTCGATGTATCGTGAGAAAGGCATAGATCTGAGCAAGCCCTCTGCTGAATTGCCGGTTCGCTACCAATTGGCCGGGATCAGTTTAGACTGGAAGCAAGTCGGGGGAAACCTCGACCATCTCATCCAAATCGCCTCCTTGCAGCAGATCCGGTCGTTTATGGAGAATCTTCTGGTATACAAACATTCCGGGGCAACGACCGAGCTTTTCAGCCGGGTCCTGGCCCGGGCCAAGTCGGTGGTTGGAGCTTGGGGCGGCAAGATTTATTTCGTATACCTGCCGGAATATTACCGCTTCGCGCCGATTTCGCCCTTGGACCGGCTCGAATACCGGAGACTTCATGATACCGCGACCAGGGCGGCTCGAGATAATGGCATCGAGGTCATCGACGTCCTAGATGTTTTCAACGCTCAACCCGACCCGTTGGGGCTTTTCCCGTTGCGCATGTACGGCCACTACACAGCCGAAACTTACGACTTGATTGCTCAGGTGTTAACCAAGTGTCTGGGGCATTAGCCGTTCGGGAGTTGGGATGTGAGACGCTTTCATCGTGTTTTTGGAGCAGGTCAAACTTCAACCAAGCCGGATGAAGCTCGCCTTCATGTTGGTTTTACCGCCTATGGCATGATGCTTTGGGTGGAATATCTATACAAAGCCCGGGGAAACCGTTACAAGCGCTCCGCCCGATAGATGAAAAATTGCCAAAAGACGAAGAATGATCCTCTGGCGAGATGGTCCGCCAAAGGCGGCTTTGCTGAAGGCGTCCGCTCCGGGCGGCCGCTGTCTTGTGACGCCCAGGCAAAGCGTCTACGCAACCTCCATGGAACCGGTTTATGGCCCTGCCAGAGCGCCAAAGCGCCACATTCGGCGCGACGTCCTCCTCGGGAATTACCCACGGCGCCGGGGCGTCGATTTTTTGGATAGTCTCCCTGGCGGTTTACCTTCTGGCCATCGTTTATTTTCTCGGCCGCATAGGACTTGGCGATTTGGGCAGGGAATTCTACTACCAGTCGGACAATCTGTGGCTGCCGGTTTTTTTAAAGAATCTGACCGGGCCGGCGACCCTGAAGGTCTGGAGATTTCCGCCGAACATCTATTTGCTTCCGGAAGTGCTGCTCTTTGGGGGCCTGGAGCTCGTCTTACGCAACGTCCATCTTAGCCTGGTGGTCTTCAGCCTGATCCAACTTGTGGCCTACGGGCTGGCTTTGTTCTATTTCCTGAAAAATGTGGCGTCTTCGAACATCGCTTATATTGTCTTTCTGCTTTTATCCCTCGTCTGCGTCAGGATTGATAATAGTGACTTCTATTACTGGCAGTTTTTTTTGCTCAACTCCTTTCATTTCGGCGCGGTCACATGTAACATTGTATCCTTGTATCTGGTCAATGCTGTCATATTTTCAAAAGACGCCGGTCCAGCAAAATCTGCATATGGCCTGCTTTTGGCATTTTCGACGATTTGTTCCTTTTCCGATCTTCTCTATATCGTGCAGTTCTGCGGACCGATGGTCCTTTTGCTTTTGCTCACGGCATTTTTCTTCCCCTGGCTCGGTCGGTCCCTGGTCACGGCGGCCATCCTTACAGGTTCTTCGGTCCTGGGAATCGTGATCAAGAAACTCTGCATTGCCTATACGAGTCTGGCCACAAGCCCCAGGTTCTTTGATCCGCAGGTCCATTTTGCAGCTCTCGGACACATACTGTCGGCCTTTACCGAGCTTTTCGACAATTCCCCAATCGTCACCGTTGTCTCCCTGGGATGCTTCGTCGCGGCCGTTGTCTTTGTTTGCTTAATGATACGCAAACACGGAAAATTCGCCTTGTTGTACCCGAAAGCATTCTTCCTGATGTTTTGCCTTCTATCCGCCATGGCCAACGTTGCCGCCGGTGTGTTGTTTCTCTCGGACCTGTTCCGCTATTTCTTACCCATCCTCTTCATTTACCCACTAGTATTCCTGTTATTGCTTGTCGACGAATCGGCAGCGGCCGGTTCCCTATTCGGGAAAAAAGTCGTCCTGGCGGCGGCGGTCTTGCCACTCGTTGGCATGATCTGGTTCGGGAGAGGAAATTTCTCAGGCTTGGCCAATCTTTCGGATTATTATCCCGAGGAAGTCGCCTGCATTGATGCCAATGCCGAGCGCCTCGGCTTGAGATACGGCCTGGCCAACTACGACCAGGCCAACTACCTCAACATCGTGTCCAAGAAGAACCTGCTGGTCGCCTCGGTCTACACCGACATGCGGCCGCAGCATCATTTAAACAGCCTGCAGTGGTACTCCTTGCCATTTGATTTCGCCCTGATCGACACCTCTTCCCCCTATCAGCCTGACGTCGCGAGCAAGACCTCGGACTACCGGGAATACGTCTGCGGCCAGACTAAACTGGTGGTTTTCGACGAAAAATATCGGATTGCCCCGTTTACCTTGTATGAACTGTACCAGCTCAAAAACAACACCTACCCCCCATAGGCGCGCCATGGCCGAATCCCACTGTGGTCTTTTTGCCACCTACCTGGAAGAATTTCAGCAAAGCCGGGACGGTTCCCCGAGCGCGGCCGGACGCTCCCGGGAGGCCTTTGCCCGGGCCGCCCAGGCTCTAGCCGACCTGGACAAGCGGCAGGCCGGGCCCTCGCTTTTCAGGCGCCTAGCCTATCCCCTGCTGGTCCTTCTCCCGTGCGTGCTTTTGTTGGGCATGTATGTAGCGGACAAGCTTCAAGCCAAGGACCAGCAAGCGTATGCCATGCTCAAGCAGCGGGCCACCGACCTGGCCAATATAAAAAACGCCGTGGAGTCCTACAAGAACGACCACGGCGCCTATCCCGCCAGCGAGGGCTTTGAGGGCCTCTACGACCGGACCGGGGCCATGCGAAAGGACTGGATTCGGGGCCTGGTTCCGGACTACCTTCCGCGTCTACCGCGAGACCCCAGGCAGGACAACGATCCCAGCCATCAGTATTTGTACAATTCCAGCGGCGCGGACTATAAGATCATCGCCCATCATCCTGACGATTGTGAGCTGGCTTCGCGCATAATTCCGGTGATGATCGATCCCCTGCGTGGCTGCCTGGCTTATGGCTGGTGGTCCAAAGGCGCGGGGAACTGGTAAACCGAGCTCACGGCCTATCACTGCGGGCGGATTGCGGCAATCCAGGCGGCCGGCGGGGCTTGCGTGGCGAGGCCGCTTTTTATGCCGGGAAGCATTCCATGGCCTGTTTGTAAGCACGAAAGACATACTCCTTGTTGAGCAGGCCGAAAATGGCATGCACCTCGTCATCGCTGAGCACGGGCAGTTCGCTTAGGGTTTATCCGTAATTAATTGACACTTCCTTCGTGTTTCCTTGTGGTTGCCTCGGGAGATGTGCCATGGGGAAAGTTCGCTCTTGGGAAGTTTCTGATGAGTTCTGGATGTGCGTTGAACCGCTGCTACCCAAACGTGAGCGCGAGAAGGAGCGGGACTGTCAGCGCCGACCCGGCGGAGGCAGGAAGCCCTATGGATCCACGCCGTGCGTTTGAAGCAATCGTATTTGTGCTCCGGACAGGTTGCCAGGGAAGTCGTTGCTCAAGGAACGGTTTGGTTGCGCCAGTTCAGTTCACAAATATTTTCGGGACTGGCAAAACAGGATTCTTCAAAAGCTCTGGCAGGCAGGGCTTGCTGAGTATGACGAACTGGAAGGAATTGCCTGGAAATGACAAAACATCGACTGTTCAATAGTCAAGGTTCTGTTGGCACAAGATGCTGCCGGACCGAACCCGACGGACCGGGGGAAAAAATGGAAGCAAACGGCATGTCCAAGTGGACGGCTGTGGCGTCCCGCTGTCGCTGATCGTGACGGGTGCAAACCGGCATGACGTCAGCCAGCTTGCGAGGATTCTTGGTGCGATAGTCCTTGCCAAGCAAGACCAAGACGTTTCATGTCTCTACGCTGATAAAGGGTACGACGGCGAACCGGCCCAACTGGAGATCTCTGCCCATGGTTATGTACCGCGGGTCAGTCGGAAAAAGCGCAGTCGTGGCCGCCCGTGGAAGAATCGTCGGTGGGTAGTGGAGGCGACACACTCTTGGTTAAGCCGGTTTAGGACGCTTCTGGTGCGGTACGAAAATCTGGTGAGCAGCTACGAAGCCCTGCTGCACCTAGTGGCGGCCATAATCTGCTGACAAAAGGTTGCCACTATTTGCGGATAAGCACTAAGTCCTTAATCTCCTGTAAATTTTCTCATTTGCAATATGATGATCCTATAAAAAGCATCATTTCACGTGAACTGAGTTTAGGATAATTTCCCCATTGTCCTCCTTTTGTGTTAAATATTCATATTTTGTCTATCAGTGTTTTATATAAACCACAGGTTACTTTTGGTGCCAAATGACTGATTTTTTGTTACGTATGTTGATTGGAAATAAAATTTTTGTAATTCAAAATTTAAAAGCAAATGCAGATTTTTATTTTCAGAGCAAGCGATTGTATTTGAATAACATTGCTTCGCCACTCCCTCGTCCAAGCGCCGGTGCGTTTAACCCCATGGGGAAATGTTAAAGTTAGTGAATCCGAGCATCGTTGGGAGTGGGTATTTATGGAAATTGTATAGAATTATAAATATTACAAGCCGCATCTCAATATCGAGTCAAAAAATTATTGCAATTGGTTGCAGCATGTGAGGGGGCTACTGATCAAAATTTGGGGGGGCTCGGGAGGGTTGGGACGAATTAATAACAAATACAAACTAATAAAATCGATTCGTCGACCAGCCAGAAGGCATTTCTTGTCAAATTTTCGGAAAAATTCGCGTGAGCCCAGGACTCTTCGGCTAACGAATTTTGCCTTTCAATACGATCTTTACCCTGAACAAGCTTGCGGCTATGCTGCGGCCCGTGGTGATCCGGTCCCTTCCCGGCAACTCATGGGATGAAAAATTATGAGCGGTAAAAAACACCCACCCAAGCAAAGCTTGGAGCTCATCCGCAACTTGGGCGTCATCGCCCACATCGACGCCGGCAAGACCACCCTGACCGAGCGCATCCTGTTCTATTCCGATCGCATCCACCGCCTGGGCGAGGTCCACGAGGGCACGGCCACCATGGATTTCATGCCCGAGGAGCAGGAACGCGGCATCACCATCACCGCCGCCTGCACCACCTGCGCCTGGCGCGGCAGGCAGATCAACCTGATCGACACCCCCGGGCACGTGGATTTCACCATTGAAGTGCAGCGTTCGCTCCGGGTCCTCGACGGCGCGGTGGGCGTCTTTTGCGCCGTCTCCGGGGTCGAGCCGCAATCCGAGACGGTCTGGCGGCAATCGGAAGGCTACGGCGTGCCCAAACTGGCCTTCATCAACAAGATGGACCGCCTGGGCGCGGATTTTGAGGGCGCGATCCGGGCTATGGTCGAGCGGCTTGGCGCCCGGCCCGTGGCCTTGCAGATACCGCTGGGTTCGGGTGCGGATTTCGTGGGCGTGGCGGATCTGTTGACCATGGAGTCGCTGCGTTTCGATCCGGCCAGCCAGGGCCGCGAGATCCTGCGCGCGAGGCTCGCGGGGGCGGAGCTGGAAGCGGCTGCCCCCTGGCGCGACAAATTGATCGAGGCCCTGGCCGAGACCGACGACGCCCTGCTCGAAAACTATATGGCCGGGATCGAGCCGCCGCTTGAGGCCTTGCGCGCCGCCCTGCGCCGGGCGACCGTTGCCTCAAACCTGATCCCGGTGCTGTGCGGGTCGGCCCTGAAAAACATCGGCGTGCAACCCCTCATGGATGCGGTCTGCGACTATCTGCCCAGTCCCTTGGACCGCCCGGGCGCTGCCGGCATTGATCCGCAGACCAAGGAAAAAAAGATCTTCCCGGCGGCGGCCACCGCGCCGCTGGCCGCGCTGGTGTTCAAGGTCAGCATGGAGACCGGGCGCAAGGTCGCCTTTGTGCGCCTGTATTCCGGCCGCATCGAGGCCGGGCAGGAAATTTTCAACGTCACCCAGAATCAGGTCGAACGGGCGGCTAGACTTTTTCGCTTGCACGCGGACCAGCGCGAACGCCTGGACGTGGCTCTGGCCGGGGACATCGTGGCCGTGGCCGGACTGCGTTTCGCGCGCACCGGCGATACCCTGGCACTCGCCTCCGATCCCATCCTGCTTGAGCGCATCAGCGCCTACCAGCCGGTCATTTCCCTCGCGGTCGAGCCCCAAAATGCCCAGGAGGCGGAAAAGCTCTCCGAGGTTTTGGAAAAATTTCTTGTGGAAGACCCGACACTTTTCGTGGAACACGACGAGGCCACCGGCCAAATGATTCTTTCCGGCATGGGCGAGCTGCACCTTGAAGTCATTTTGGAGCGCATGCGCCGCGAATATGGTCTCGCCCCGCGCTCCGGCAAACCCCAGGTGGTCTACCGCGAGACCGTCACCCAGGAAGGCGAGGGCGTGGGCGAATACCACCGGGAACTGGGCGACAAATTTCATTACGGATTCGTCCGCCTAGCGGTCATACCCAGGCGCAGGCTGGCCGGGCGCGACATCGTCTTTGAGATCGACAGCACCAGCTATCCGGCCGCCTGGCTCGACGCCATCGACGAGGGACTTTCTGACGGCCTGCAAAGCGGGGTGGTCGGCGGCTATCCGGTAGAGGACGTGCGCCTGCGCGTTTTGGAGTTGAGAGCCTTGGAGAAGGATTCAAGCCCGGTGGGCTTTCGCATGGCTGCCAACATGGCTTTGAAAAACGCCCTCACCGCCGCCGCGCCCAAGCTGCTCGAACCACTTATGGAAGTGGAGATCACCGTGCCCGAGGATTTTTTGGGCGACGCGGTGAGCTTGCTCGGGGCCAAGGGGGCCAAGATAGAGGATATCACCTCCAAGGCCGCGATCAAGGCGATCCGGGCCAAAGCGGCGCTGCGCAAGCTGTTCGGGTTCTCCACGGAGCTGCGCAACGCCACCCAGGGTCGGGCCGGGCTGGTCATGAAATTTTCCTGCTTCGATTTATTGTAACACAGTATCGTTATGAATGGGGGCAGAATATGTCTTCATTTGTTCGCTCCCATTTATAAGAACGGCCACGAGGGCTGCGTGGCCACGCGGCGCAAGCCGCGGGAGCACGAAGTTTTTAACTTTGTGCTCCCAGTAATATCACTCGGCTCCACTCGATGGCCGAGACTGCGGGTTCCGGAACGCCGCTTCGGGCGGGAGGCAAGACCGCTCCAAGAGTCCAGGCGCCTCCTCAACTTTATCGTGGTTCATCCGGCTAAGCGGGATTTCACTTCAGTTTCTGCTCAACTAGGTCGGCGCCAAGCCTCATGGCAAAAGTTTCGATGGGGGGAGCCATGTCGTATTCTATTTCCCAAATGCGGGAGAAGTTTTCGGAATTCGGCCAATTGCTGCAAAAACGCCAGCTCGTCGCCGCAGTGAGAGTCATGTACGCGGCCTGTCAGTCCGCTGCGGGCGCAGGGTTTTCGGAAAATGAACAGGCCGAGGTTTCGCAGCTGATCGCCCAGGCGGTTCAAGAGTTGAACTCGGATGCGGACGTGAGAAAGGCTTTTTTGTTTCCCCTTGTATTTAAGCCGGGCGGGGAGAAGGAATTGCTCGCCGTGCTTGACGTCTTGCGCCCCAAACTCAAGAGCCTCGTCGAAAAGGGCAAGGACGCGCTGGAAGCGTACAAGGGTGAGCAGATCGAAAAAGCGAACACCCATTTCGCGAACAAGGAAATTGACCAGGGCAAGGAGGTCCTGGACCGTCTTCTCAACGAGTTTTCCGGGGATGAGGACCTCGTGGTGAAAATTTCAGATCTGCTTGTTTCCCATGAATTGGACGACGCTGCGATCGCCAGCCTGGACGTCGCTTTGGAGGACAGCCCCTGTAACGTTCATTTATACAACCAAATAGCCAGAATTTTGCGTAAATTGGGGAAGTTCGAGACCGCCGAGGAATATTTCCGCAGGGCTGTGCAGCACGTCCGCCATGACCCGAATCTTTATTTCAATTTGGGACGACTCTATATCGACTGGGGTCGTTTCGACAAAGCGCTTATGGCCGCGAATATCGCCATCAAGCTAGACCCAAAGTTCGTCGAAGCGCACAAGATGGCCGCTTACGCGCAGAGCCGCGCCATGCCCCCAAAATCGTGACGGTCCCAATCCAGGGCACTGACGCCAAGTACGCGCTCACGGCGTGTAGCCCGGGCAGCCGAGAATCCCTCCCTGGAATTTTCGGCGTCAGGCATCATGGTTCCGCTCCATAGGGCTTCCGGCCGGGTGGTCCGGCTCCGAAAATATCGCCTGCCAATATTGGGTGACAGGAAGGTCGGTCATGGGCATGAGAGGGGAATTCCGAGAAGAAAAAAATCTTGCCAAGCCCCGGAAATTTTGCTAAGGCCTAGAGTAGCTTCAAAGGCTGTCGAAAAAAATCAACCATAAGGCGCGGTTATGACCTGATAGCTATTTCGGTGTCAGCCCAGGAGGTCTTTCATGTGGAAACACTTTATCTGTATATTGCTTGGTCTGCTCGTCCTCTCCCTCTACGTCGCATTTGACCACATCACCGGACTCAAGCATACCGTTGCGCAATACGAATCCAAGGTTCAATCCTTGGAAGCGGCGCTGGGAAAAGAGCACGACGAGGCCCTGATCCTGCGGAAATTCGTTTATGCGAACCTGTCGCGCATCGCCAGTCCGATCCCCAACCGGCGGCTGACGGTCACGGCCTATAGCCCCGAGGAGTGCGTCGCCGACAACCCGTTGCTCATGACCGCGTCCAATTCCAGGGTGCGCGAGGGCATCGTGGCCGTATCCCAGGACCTGTTCCGCCAGGGCTGGGTGTTCGGCAAAAAAATCTATATCAAAAATCAGGGAGTGTTTACCATCACCGACCTGATGTCCACGGCCAAGCGCCGTTCCATAGATATTTTCATGAATGACGGCCAACGCGCCGTCCAGTTCGGCAAACAGCAGATCGAAGTGGTCCTGCTGGACGTTTAGACCCGTACTCGTCTTTGTCGGAAACGGCGTCCATAGCGCACCGCCGCGCCGGACGCCGTTTGCATTTCCCCCCGCCCCTTGGTCCCCTCTTTACCTCGGCCCCTGAGCGGGGTAATATTGCATCATGATTGCGCTCATTACCGATTTCGGCTTGGCCGATCCCTATGTCGGCCAGATGAAAGGGGCGATCTTGGCCGGTGCGCCCGAAGCGCGCATCGTCGATATTACCCATATGGTCGAGCCCTACAATGTGGCCCAGGCGGGATTTTTTTTGGCCGCGAGCCTGGGGTCGTTTCCCAGGGGAACGGTTTTTGTGGCCGTGGTCGATCCCGGCGTGGGTGGGAGGCGCCGGATCGTCGGCGTGAGCAAACGCGGGCGAATCCTTCTGGCGCCGGACAACGGCTTGCTCGATCTGGCCCTGCGCGGGCCGGGAGCGGTGGCGGCCTTTGATTTGACGCCCGAGTCGCATGCCGCCGCCAGCGCCACCTTCCATGGCCGCGATGTGTTTGCGCCGCTGGCGGCGCTTTTGGACTCCGGGGAAGAACTCGCCTGCCTCGGCCAAGGCATCGATCCGGCAACGCTTGTGGCCGGGTCCGCGAGCGAGGCGAAAAATACGGGGAACGCCTGGCTTGCCCATGTCTTGCACATCGACCGTTTCGGCAATTGCGTGCTGGATATCCCGACCGATGCGCGCTTGCCCATGCCGGGCAAGGCGTTGCTGACCATGCCCGCAAGCGTGGTGATCGAATTGGCGGCCAATTATGAAAGTCTCGATTACGGTCGTATCGGCCTGATTTGCGGTAGCCAGGGGTTTTACGAATTGGCGGTGAACCAAGGCAGCGCCACGGAAGTGCTGGGTCTTGCGCTGGGCGACGCGGTCGAGTTGAGCCTCACCGGGGAATCGGTACGGGCATGAAAATCTGGTCACGACTTCTCACCGCGCTTGGTTTTTTGAGCCGCCTGGTTCCAGCCAGGGCGACCGAGCCCGGGGAGATGGGGCGCAGCCTTGCCGTCTATCCCTTGGCCGGGGCGATCGTGGGGGCGATCGCGGCTTTGCCTCTGGCCCTCGGGCTTGGCCAGGGACGCCCGCTTGTCGCGGCCACAATCTTTACCGCGCTTGGGGTCTATCTCACCCGGGCCCTGCATTATGATGGGCTGGCCGACGTCTGCGACGGCTGGGGCAGCCTGGCCACGGGCGAGCGCTTCTGGAAAATTCTCAAGGACTCGCGCATCGGCGCCTTCGGGGTCATGGCCCTGTGCCTTTCCCTTGTGGCCCAGATCGTCTTCGCCGCCACGTTGTGCGAGGGCCGGGCGTATGGCGGGCTGGTTTTCGGGGCGGCCTTCGGCCGAGCCTGCTGCGCGGTTTTAGCCTATCTCGGCCGCGATTTGGGCCGGCCGGGCCTGGCCAGGGAGTTCTTGGCCTCGGCCGACATGGGCGTTTTGATCACCGCCCTGGCTTGGCTCGCTCTTTTGGCAGTATTGCTTTTTCCCTTCAAGGCCGTGCTCGCGGCCTGTCTTCTGGCCGGGCTTATGCTCTGGCGTCTGCTCCGCCTGGCCAGGGCCAGGGAGGGCTTAAACGGCGATTTTCTCGGCGCCTCGATCGTTTTGGGCGAGCTGTGCGCCTATGCCGGTTTCGCTCTCGCGTCCTAACTCCCAACCTGGGCTGAACGCCATGGAACCCGCGGCGGTTTCTGCCGGCCAGGCCGTGCCCGCGGCCTCGAAGGCGGTGCTGGTCGCGGCGCTGTGCGCCGGCGCGGCCTCGGTGGTCGGCCAGGTGGCCTTGCTGCGCGACCTGCTGACCCTTTTTTCCGGCTTTGAGCCCGCCGCCGGGCTGACGCTTGCGGCGTGGCTTTTGTGGACCGGTCTTGGGGTCAGGCTTTCCGCCCGGGTTTTGGCCGCCCGGCCGCAGTTCGCCGGGCGGGTCTTGGCTTGGCTGCTCCTCGTTTGGGCGCTTGCGCTTCCGGCCTCCATCCTGGCAATCCGCGCCGCCAGGCCGGTTTTGGGCGTGGCCCTGGGCGAGATGCCCGGTCCCGGAAATATGCTGGCTGTGGCCGTGGCCGCCCCGGCCGCCTTGTGCCTGGTGTCCGGGATGGTTTTTTCGGCCTGTTGGGCGTTGGTTTCGTCTGCCGGCGACCCGCGCGGCGGCGTGCGGCCCGCCCGGCCGATGCGGGTCTATGCCGCCGAGGCCGCCGGATCGGCGCTCGGGGGCGTGGCCCTCTATTTCGCCGTCATCCCCGCGTTGACGGTCCTGGCCGGGACGCTGTGCCTGGGGCTCTTGATGGCCTTGCTTTCGGGCTGGCTGCGCCAACGGCTTGCTCCGGACGATCGGCGCGCCTTTGTTCTCGCCTGGAGCGCGGCCGTCATGGCCCTGGCGCTTGGGACCGTGCTTTCCGGGACGCTTGAGCGCGTCAGCCGGAGCTGGCAATGGGGACCGGAACTTATCGAGTCGGCCGATTCGCCTTACCAGAACCTGGCCGTGACCAGGCGTGCGGGGCAACTGAGTTTTTTTGGCGGAGGCGTTTGGCTCTTCAGCGCGGGCGACGCCCAATCGGCGCAGTTCGCCGTCCATTTGCCCATGCTCATGCATCCTGGAACGCGCGATATCCTGATCCTGGGCGGGGACGTATTCGGACTGAGCGCCGAGATTTTCCAATATCCCGATGTGGACCGCATCGATGCGGTGGAGCCCGACACCAGGCTCTTTCCCCTGGTGGCAAGCAATCTGCCGGCCGAGGCGGCGCGGCTGGCCGCCGACGGCCGGGTCAGGCTGCTGCATGAAGACGCGGCGGCTTTTGTCAGAGGCGCCGCGCGCGCCTACGACCTGATTTTGATGCAGGCCCCGGAACCGGTCAGCGCCCAGGCCAATCGCTTTTATACCGTGGAGTTCTTTACGGCGGCGAGGCGCGCCTTGCGTCCGGGCGGGCTTTTGGCGTTCGGCCTGCCGTCCTCGCCCGAGGGCGCGGGTCTGGCCCAGGGACGGCTGTTGTCCTCGATTTGGTCCACGCTCGCCGCGGTTTTCCCCCAGGTCCTGGTCCTGCCCGGGGATACGGCGCGGTTTTTCGCCTCCGAGTCCGCGGACTCGATCACCGCCGACATGGACGTCTTCGAACGGCGCCGGGCGGCACTTGGCGTTAAGACCCGCTTTGTCCGGGATTATTACCTGATCGACCTGCTCAACCCCTTCCAGATCGACCGTTTCGCCGCGATGCTTGGGCGCGGGGTCGCGCCCAAGCTCAACCGGGACTTTGTCCCGACTTGCTACCTGGATGGTCTTGTTCTGGCTTCGACCGGGGTACACCAGGTTTTTCGCAGCCTGTTCCTGGCCGTGGGCGAGTTGACCTCGGCCCAGGTCTATATCGCCTGCGCCGTGCTCCTGCTCGGCGCGACGGCGCTTGGCCGCGGGCGCGGCCTCGCCGCCGGGACGGGCGCGGCGGTGTTCTGCGCCGGGTTCGCCTCCATGAGCCTGGAACTGGTCCTGTTGATCGCCTTTCAGGTCCTGGAAGGTTCGCTGTACGGCAGCCTGGCGCTTTTGGTGGCGGCCTACATGGCCGGGCTCGGGCTGGGCGCGGCTCTGGGCGAGACCCAACGCGTCCAGGCGGCCGCTTCCGGGCGATTCCCGTTCTTTTTTGTCTCCGTGCAGGCGGTCCTGGCCGTGGTTGTCGTCGTTGTCCCGGACTTGTGCCTTGGGGCAGCCGGGCTGGCAGGGACGGCGGGCGTTCCCAAGTCGGCCGCGTTCGCGCTGCTTATGGCGCTGTGCGGCGCGCTTGGCGGGCTGCACTTTTCCGTGGCGGTGCGCGCCGCCGCGGGGGAAACGCACCCTGGCGCGCACCCGGCCGGCAGGCTCTATGCCCTGGATCTGGCCGGCGCGGCCGTGGGATCGCTCGCCACCGGTTTTGTCCTGGTGCCGGTTTTGGGTTTGGGCGTCGCCTCGGGGGCGGCCGGGTTGATCTGCCTTGCCGGCGCGGCGGCCGTGACAGGGGCGGGGTGGGGGGAGCGAAAAGCGACTTCCCGGGCTTAGCCGTGGCCGCCCGCCTGAGTGCAAACGGCAGGTCAGGAGAGCAGGTAACGCAGCTCGTCCTCGATGGCGGCGCGTGCGCCGTGGGGCGCGAGTCCGAGCGCGAGGGCACTCTCCAGGGCTTCGGCCAGGGTCAGTGGAGCGGACAGGGGCAGGCCCTGGCCGCGCATGCTGGCGCGGCGCTTGTCCACGAAGACAAAGGCCTCCTGCGTGGTGAAGCCGGCTGCGGCGAAAGCCTGCGCGGCGGCGGTGAGAGTGGCCCCGGTGGAGGCCACGTCGTCGATAAGCACGACCGGCCGGGGGGCGCGACTGGCCGAGGGGTTGCGACTGTAGAGAAAGACGGTTTCGCCGAGGCCCTTTTCCTCCTTGCCCGGCCGGTGCATGAGGCAGGGGAGGGAATGGGCCAGGGCCATGGCTCCGGCGAGATAGGGCGAGAGGAGGCTGGCGGCCGCGCCCAGCGCAGGGCGCGGTCCAGACCGGCCGGCCAGCCACTCGCCGAAGAGCCGGGACAGCAGGGCGAGGTTGTCCGGCCACAGGGCGAAGTCGCGGAAATTGACGTAGACGCGCGTGATGCGCCCGGATTTGAGCGTGATCGGCTCACCCGAGACGACGATCACGCTCTCGGCGAAAAGGGCGCGGATAAAAGCGTCTTTGTGGTCCATCGGCGTTTCCCGGTTCGATCGGTCAGGATGTTGGGGGCAAAACTCGCCCTGCCGGCGTCAAAAGTCAATTCCGCCGCGCCATGGACGGTAACGCAATTAATATTGAAGTTTTTTTGGGATGGGGGACTGGGGGAAATCCCTTTTGTTCATACACGGAGAGTAGAAAAGTCTTCTTTTCATACTCTCCGTTACGAAGCGTCTTCCCGCTGCAAAAGGGGTTTCCCCCAGGTTTTCTTCTCTACGCCGCCAACCCGGAACCCGTTCGCGGGCGATTGTCGAGTTTGCCGCCGAAGAGTTCCAGCGCCGCGCGGGCGATCTCGGGATTGGGGATGTGCGAGCCGATACGGCTTGGATTTTGTTTGCCCAGGCGGCAATCGCGGCAGCAGGGCAGTTCGTTTGGCGTGTTGACGGTCTGGCGCACCTTGACGCGTTTGGGGTGGTTCCAGGCCGTGAGGAAATCCGTTTCATTCAGGTTGCCGGCCGAGCCGGCCCCGCCGCAGCAGATGCCGGCCGAACCGTCGACGTTGATGGTCACGCCTCTCCACGGAGCGTCGCAAAAATCGCGGGAGCAGCCGTTTTGGGGCTCGGGTTCGGCAAAAAGCGGCGGGTGAACGACATGGACGCCGATTTTGTCTCCCATGGCCGAGGCCAGGCGCATCATCTCGTCGGCCGCGCCCTGGTGGAAATACAGCGATTCCCGGGCCAGGGCCAGATTGTCCGCCCGCAGGGGCAGGACGTTGACCACCTCGACGCCGAGTTCGCCGGCCAGGACGGTCAGGCGCGGCAATTCCATGATGGTCGAGCGCATGGCCACGAAATTGAATTCCAGGACCGGCAAAATCGACCCGGTGGCGAGCTTGCGGGCGGTGAGCCCGGCGATGTTGCCGATCAGGCGGTTGAAATCGCCGCCCTTGCGGATGGCGTTGTAGGTTTTGGCCGAAGCGCCGTCGCAGCTGATTTTGAGGAAAGTGACCTGCTTGTCCACCAGGTAGGCGCTTTTTTCGGGGTCGAGAAGCGAACCGTTGGTGAGCACGATGGTCGAGGTCTCGGCCTTTTGGGCCAGATCGAGCAAGGAGTCGAGGCCGGGATGGAGCAGGGGTTCGCCGCCGGTGATGCTGACGGTGCGCACATGGGGCAGGACTTCGCTGATGCGTTCCACGGCCGCTCGGGAGAGATCGGCCTGGGGGCGGTGTTCCTGGCAGCAGGTGATGCAGCGGAAATTGCACCGCTCGGAAATGGTCAGGGCGATGGATTCCGGATAGCCGTCCACGTGAGCGGCGTTGGCGGCGGCATGAGTCGTGTTTTTCGCCTGGTTGGCGTCTTTGAGCGCGCTGGCGTCGGACATTGCGGCCTCGTGGGAAAAGTTGGTCTATCCCGGATCAAAGCACGATCCGTGCCAGAGGCAGTGGCGAGGCAGGTCCGCCCGGCCAGGAGCCGGTCCGGGCGGACGGGGGGGGTGATGCGGTTTATCCCGAGCGGTGCCGGTGGGAAACGGGCAAGGCAACGCTTCTTGTACTTTTATAGTGATTCACACATTGATGTTTCTCATGTTTCCGATACGTTTCTAGGGATGCCGATCAAAAAAAAGACCGCCGTGGAATTTTTCATGAAACATACTAGTTCCTGATTTTGGCCTCGGTTTTTTCCCGGTGCTCCAGGATGCGCTGGCGTCGGCGGTGGGCCGTTTCGGCGAAGCGGGAAATAATTTGCGGCAAGTCCGATTCGTGCATTATTTCCGTGAACGAGGCGTTGGAAGCCAAGACGTCGTCAAGGAGGTAAAAATCTTTGGCTTTGGGCTCGAAGGTGATTACGTCCCGGGCGTCCGGAGTCGATTCCCCCATGGCTCCTGCCAAGAGTTTGCCCATGGTCTGGGAAAATGCCGAGGCGATGTCCTCTGCCGTCGCGGCGGTGTTGATTTTTTCCCGGAAAGACCGAATAAGTTCGTTCTCAAGCTTGGTGAAGGAAATTCGCCGGCTCATGAACTCACCTCCGTTTGCGCCGATCGGCGCGGCGTGTTGCCCCCGGCGGACGGGTCCGCAAGACGGGGAATGGCGATGATGATAAATTAGTCCCGTCCTGCCCAGGGCGCAAGTATTATTTCGAGATAAAATCGCCCCGGTTGCGCCCCGCATGAAGCGGGCGTAAAATTGGCGACCAAGGGCTCCGCCCCTGGACCCCGCTGGGGGGACAACTGTCCCCCCAGACCCCTCGGGTAAGGGGGCTCGGCTGAGACTCTCACCGGGGGGGCCGGGGGGGGATCATCCCCCCTGCGGGATGGGGGTCCAGGGGGAAGGGCGGAGCCCTTCCCCCTGGTGGAGATTTAAATGGATGTATTCACCGGCGTGCACCGGGATTATCGCCAGCGGACCCGGCCGGGGCCGGGCGAGGTCGGGTTTCAGTGCGTGGTCGAGCAGACCGACCTCTGGATTGTGGCCAGGCGGGATGTCAGTCTTGACGTGGCGCGGTTCGTCACCGAACTGCGGGGCGGGCTGAAGAACTACATTGCCTTGCATCCGGATTTCCAAAAAAGTCTGGTTCCTGTCGCGGTAGGTCCCGAGGCGCCGCCGGTCGCCCGCGCCATGGCCGAGGCGGCGTCGGCCTGCGGCGTCGGTCCCATGGCCGCCGTGGCCGGGGCCGTGGCCCAGGCCGTGGCGGAGCGCTTCGTTGGGCAAAATCCGGACTTTTTGGTCGAAAACGGCGGCGACACCTTTTTGTGTTCCACCCGCGAGCGCGTGGTCGGCTTGTTGGCGAGGCCCCTTGAGGGCGTCAGCCTGGGACTGCGGCTTACGCCCCGGGATTTCCCCGTTTCGCTGTGCGCCTCTTCGGCGACCATCGGCCATTCACTCAGTTTCGGCGTGGCCGACGTGGTCGTGGTGCGTTCGAAAAACGGCGCCCTGGCCGACGCGGCGGCCACCGCGCTCGGCAATCTGATTAAGAGTCCGGATCACCTGCAGACGGCCGTGGATGCGGCCCAGGCCATGCGGCCGCTCGGGGTGGAAGGTTTTTTCGCCCAATGCGGCGAGCGGATCGCGGTCTGGGGAAAAATGGAGCTGGTTGCCCTGGAATGAACTTGCCGAAAGGGTCAAGCGGCGTTATATGTAAGCAAAGGTCTGGAGCGGGGGGGCGATGACATGTACGGGAACTTGATCCATACTCCGGACGCGGTGTATATATCTCCGCCCGGCTACGCCATGATTTCTCCCGCGGGGCATTTCGATGTGCCGATCCCCCCCGGATCGCAAACCGTCTACCAGATCCCCCAGGACTCGGTGATGCATGTCCTGCCTCAATCGGATTCAGTGATGCACGTGTTGCCGCAACCGGATTCGGTGATGTACCCGATACCCCAATCCGATGCCGTAATGCATGTCATCCCGGAGCGCATGGGCGGGGTGGTCGTCAACACCTTGGCCTGAGCGTCCGGGATACGCCCTATTTCCTCACCGTAATCGTCAGTCCGCCGCCTGTCTCTTCGATCACCGGCTTGCCGGAAAGCTTGGACGTGGAATCGACCGTCAGGTCCAAGACAATGCGCAGCTTGTCGGGATGCTTGCCGATGCGCACCTTGCGTACGATTCCCGCGCCGGTCACTTCCCCGGGGCCGTCGTGTTCCCAGTGTCCGGGCAGGTCGATGATCACCCGCGCGGGGGAGTCCGCGGTGACGACCTCACGTGTGGGCGGTACGGCCGTGGTCTTGATGCGGACCGTGGTCGTGTCGCCCGAGGTCGAAACCGAGGCCGCTTGGAACACGCCCTGGCCCTTCCAGGACGAGCCCGGGGAGGGTTTGGTTTTTTGATGTTCGGGCTTGGTCCGTGGTTCGGCTTCGGCCGTGCCGGCTTGGGCTTTGGCCTCGGTCTTGGCCGCCGGCGTTTCGGGCGTAGCGGTGGTTGCGGCCGCGGGGGATTCCGGTTTTTTGGCCTTGTCCTCGGGCTCGGATTTTTTCCCCTTGCCTTTTTCCTTGCTGATCTTCGTCAGTCCGAGCGCCTCTTTTTCCAGTGAGGACTCCAGCGCGGCCCGTTCCGGGTCGTTTCCCGCTGACTCGGGCTTCAGGTCGGTTTTGGCGGCGGCCGTGGAATCGACCTCGACCGGCCGGTATTGCGGTTCGGCTTGGGCCGGCTCGGCCGGGGTTTGGGCGGTTGTTGTCACCGGCGTGCGCTGGCCAGGCTTCATGGATGCGTCTTGGCCGGATGGAGGCTGGGGGGCACCCTGTGGCGCAGGAGGTTGGGTGGCTCCTTGTGACGCTGGGGGCTGGGTGGCGCCCTGTGAAGCCGGAGATTGGGAAGCGCCTTGCGATGCCGGCGGTTGGGCGGTGATGGGCTGGCGTTCCGAAAAGATTTGATCCAAGGTTTTTTCGCTGTTTTTCGCCGCCGCTGCCGCCTCCGGGGCCTGTCTGGGCGTGACCGGGGCGAGGATCGCCCCGCCGGGCGGGGCCGAAAGTTGGCCGGGCGAGGCCGTCTGTGAAGGGAGGGCGCCGGACTCCGCCTGTTGCGGCCTTTGCGTAACGGCGGCCATTTCGGGCGCTGTCCGCTTGCCGAAAAACACCTGTTTCCAGATGACCAGCGAGGACACGACCATGGCCGCCGCCGTGATCGAGGCCACAATCATCGTCTTGGTTCGGGAATCAAGCGCCATGAGTGTAAGCTCCAGAGGTTCGCGGCAGCCTGTCGTTCAAGCGCCGCTTTTCTCCAATACGCTCGCCTGGGTCGTTCTGTAAATATCGTTGCGCCCCGCATGTGCCGCATGCGGCGCTGTTTTCGCGGCAGGGTCTGGCGGGCGCTTGACCGGTTGTAGACGATTTGTAATACAGGGGGCCGGAGGCCAGCATGCAAAAAAGAGTCAAATCCGTGCGCATCCCTAGGGAACTCGAAGAACTCGACCTGCCCGGGGTGATCCGTGAATTCGAGAAATATTCCCGCGACCTGGAATCGGCCGGCATTCTCAAATCCCAAGGCAACGCGCCGGCCGCCGAGGCGTTGATCAAGACCCGCCAAGCCGATCTCGGCCGCAAGATGGGCCACAAGGTTTGGGAGGCCCGGGTACGTTACGCCGAAAAGATGCGCGAGAAGGCGCCGGGCAAGCCGAAGGCGGCCAACTCCGATTCCGGCTTGGACTCTCAGGCCCTGTAACCGGCCCCGGTTTTCGTCCGCGCCTGAATCCAGCCTGATCGCCCGTGCCGTCCGGGGCGGCGCGCTCGGCCTGCTGCCTGATTTTTTCTCTTTTGCCTTGACCAAAGCCTCCATGCGATCCACCCATGAGTTATTAGGGAAATACATAATATCCTTAGTGCAATATAAGGGAAAGTCGGTATTTCCACACCCATTTCCAGCAGTTAAATAAATATCGAATCCTGGAGGGAAGGGCCCCACGGCGCGCCAAAAGCCGCCGGCCCGCCGCGCGAGGGCTGGCAGGGGTGAAATGATGTAACAACTGGAGTTGGCTTATGGATTCGGATTGCATCATCAGCGATTTCAAGAGCACAATTTCCGCCCGCAACCTCTTTTATCTCCTTAATACCGGATATGAGGACGCCATGGAGTTCATCAAGCTCATCCGGTGCGCCCTGGAATACCACAACATCAAACTGGTCTACCTGGAACGCGAACTGAGCATCACCAAAACCACGCTGAAGAGGGTGCTGAAAATTCTCAACGGCTCGGTCACGAGGGATACCAAAATTTACGTCCTGGCCAAGATCATCCGGACCATCGAACTGCACGAAAAAAGAGTGCATATCCCGATGCGTCCGCCGGTCATGGCTGAACTCGGCCTGGCCTGATCCTGGCCGCCGGGGAGTCGTCCCCCGGTCCCCCCGGATTTCAATACCCCCCCATGGAGTCGTGCTCCATGGGGGGGTATTTTTGCAAAAGGTTTTCCCCACGCCCCTGCGCGCTTGATGATTTTCTCCCGGCGATTCATAAGGACCGCCAGGAGGTGGAAAGTGGGAAACGTCGCCCGGTTCGCCAAGGTATGCATCGGCGGGATTTGCAGTCTGCTCGGACTGTATCGTTTTATTTTGGGCGATCGCGCCCTGGTGATCGCCTTGCACCGTGTTTTGCCAGGGCCGTCGGACGAGTCCATGACCTTGCCCGCGCCCCTGTTTGACGCGTTTTGCCGTTTTTTCAAAAAACATTTCCGGGTGGTCGGACTCGGGGAGATCGTGGGCAAGCTCGAGCGTGGCGAGTCTTTTTACCGGGAGATGGCCATAACTTTTGACGACGGATATGTGGACGCGGGCGAGGTCGCCGCGCCCATACTGGAAGCGCATGGCCTGACGGCGACTGTTTTTTTGGTTTCCGGTTTTGTCGGCACGCGGACGGTGCCGTGGTGGGACAGGCAATCCGGCCGGGCCCACGCCTTTATGGATTGGGATCAGGCCCGGGCCATGCAAGAGAAGGGGTTCACCATGGGGGCGCATACCCGGACCCATCAGGACCTGGGCAAGATCGGCGGGGCGCTGGCCGAGGAAGAATTGCGGCTGTCGCGGGATGAGCTGCAGGCCGGGCTTGGCCGGACGGTGGATCTTTTCGCTTATCCCTACGGATATTCGGCCCACATGTCCGAGGAGAATAGGCTCCTGGTCGCCCAGGCAGGGTATCGTTGCTGCTGCGGCTACGGCGATTTTGTGGAAAGCGGCTCGGACCCTTTTCGTCTCGAGCGTCTTCCGGTCTCGATCTGGTACAGTTCCCCGGCGCATTTGGGAGGGGATTTGGTGGTTCGCGCCATACGAAAAAGGCTTGGAAAATAATACGTTGTTTTGTAGGAGAGAGTTCGCGGGCACACATTGCCATTCCGATTCAAGCCTTTTCTAGCTATTTCATGTTGTTGTTTGTGGGCGACGAGTTTTTCGCTCGTTTTTACAGTCTGTTGCGCCAAGAAATTGTACGCGGGCCATATATAGACTTTTTTTACATCTCATGTAAACAGTGCACTCGTAATACGGAACGTATATTGTCGGGATACGGGGTAGGGCATTCATTTATGCTGGTCGGTGGGAATTTTTATGGACTTAAGCCGTTATCGCCATTCGTGGCTATGCTGGTGATTGCCCTATTGCTGGGCGGTTGCGCCAAGTCCAAGCCGCGCGATCCAAGCGACCGATACATGGAAGTGATGGATCAAAAAGGCGCCCAGGACCTGATCGAAGAACAACACACGCTCGAGATCACTCCGGACAAGGTCAAGGGCAACCCCGATTTTCAGGTCATCAACACCTCGGCCGTTCCGTATGTCCCGGAGTACCATATCGGCCCCGGCGACGTCATAGAAGTCGTCTACCACATACATTACGAAAAGAGCCCGGAAGACTATCGCCTTGAAGTGCAAGACCGCATCAGCATCCACCTTCCGTATAATCCGCAGTTCAGCACCACCGCCCTGGTGCGCAGCGACGGCAAGGTCTCCTTGCCCCTGGTGGGCGAGTTGCCGGCGGCCGGCAAGACCGTGGGCGAGTTCACGAGCGACTTGGACAAGAGTTACTCCCGGTTCATCAGGAATCCGTCCGTGAGCGTGGCCTTGGAAGAATTCAACGTCAAGATCGACGAGCTCAAAAGGGCCATCACCACCGCCTCGCGCGGGCAAAGCAAGATCGCCCCGGTGCTGCCCGACGGCCGGGTGTCCTTTCCGATTGTCGGCAATCTCGATGTCGTCGGGCTGACGGTCAATCAGCTGGAGACCGAGATCAACAAGCGTTACGCCGAGTTTGTCCGCAACCTCCAGGTAACCGTGATCCTCCTCGAAGTGCATGCGAACAGGCTCTATATATTCGGCGAAGTCAATGTCCCGGGCATCTATGAAATGACCGACCGCTACAATTTGCTGCAGGCCATGGCCCAGGCGGGCGGGTTCAAGCCCAGCGCCAATTTGAGCGAGGTACTGGTTTTCCGCTACTCCGGGCTGGAGCGGCCCCTGGTCTACAAAATCGACGCCCAGAACATGCTCGACAAGGGTTTCCTCTACAGCGGCATTTATTTGTCGCCCGGCGACGTGGTCTACGTGCCCAAGACCCGCCTCGACGACATCAATGATGTGATAGCCAAGGTGTTCACCCGGGGCATCTGGGCCGTCGTGCCCTTCCAGAGCGGCGCCGCGATAGGCCTGACCTACACCAACTACCTGTCCACGCCGGCCTCTTCCGCTGTGACGAGTACCACGACGCCGACCACGACCACAACAACACCGGCTGTCACCACCACCACGACGCCGATCAGGACCTCCCCCTAGGCCGGGTCCAAAACCGGATTGGAACACCCATGGCGACGGCAACCGCGACACCGGCCAGCATCGAGAGCATGCGCAGCTTTTTGAGGGAAGCGATTTTTGTTTTTTTTTATTACAAACGCCTCATTGTGTATGTTTTTAGCATCACGGTTCTGCTTTTTCTGGCCCTGGCCATTGTATTGCCGGCGATATATCAGTGCGAAGCCCAGTTCAGCATGTCCATGCCGCAGAACCTCGATCCCTTGCAGAAAGAGAACTCATACGACACCAAGAACCAATACCAGCGCATGCTCATGGACCAGAAGGAGGTCATTTCGTCCAACCGGGTCCTGATGCGGGTGGCCAAACGCATCTTCCCGGACAAAACCGACGAGGAATACCGGAAAATCGTCGACCAACTGCACAAGGACATCGAAATCGCCCCGCCCAAGGGCGAGACCTTCGAGACCACGAACGTCTATTATTTGCGCTACGAGAACCATGATCCTCGGGTGGCCCTGGACCTGACCAACGCCCTGGCCGAAATCTATCTGGATGTGTTCACCGAAATAGCCGGGGCCCGCACCGAATATTCCTATGAATTCTATAAGAAGCAAGTTGAGAGCCTCTACGAGGTGGTGCAGCAGAAATCCGAGGCTCTGCGGGAATATGAAAGCGCCAATGCCCTGGCCTTGGCGGACATCCAAAGCCTGGACCCGAGCAAAACCTCGGCCGAAGCCGGGGCCAAGGCCCAACTCAACGACCTCAACCGCAAACGGGAAGCCCTGCTCGAAGATTACGTGGCCCTGACCCAGACTATTGCCGATCTGGAGGCGGATCTGGGGAACAATCGCTTGCCGACCGTGCTCCCGGACATGGAAGGCTCGGGCAAGGCCTTGACCGCCTACAAGAACAAGATCGCCCAATTGCAAATGGAGATCAACGAGGTCAATACCCAGTACACCGACGCATACGAACCCCTGCGCCGCCTCAAGTCCGAATTGGACGCCAACATCGGCCTGATGCGCGAGGAAATGTCCCTGATTTTGCGGGCCAAGACGATTCAAGCCGAAAGCATCCGCAGCTCCCTGGCCGAAATGGACAAGACGATCAATGGTCTGGAAGATTCCGTGCGCAGCACCGCCAAACAGCTTTCGACCTATGAATACCTCAAAAACGACTTCAATTTGGCCAAGAGCGAATATTCCGCGGTCAAAAACAAGCTGGAACTGGCTAGGCAGGCCTCCAATCTATCGCAGCAGAAAATGGTCATCACCATGATCGATCCGCCGACCTTGCCGACCAAGCCGGTCAAGCCCAAACGGACCGTCATCGCCTTGATGGGGGTTTTGTTCGGCCTCTTTCTCGGCGTAGCCGGGGCCTTCACCCTGGACTACTTCGACCATACCTTGAAAAATCCCGAAGATATCGATCACTATCTGAAATTACCCTGCTTCGGGTCGTTGCCTCATATCGATGTCTAGCCAGGCTGCCCCGGGAACAAAGTCATCCCTGCCCGGATTCCCAAGCCTTACGCCTGGTAACGCCCTCGTTCGTTGAGACTGGATGCCGCATGGAAACCGCGCTGGAATTGGCTCTGCTTGTTCTCGTCGGCCTGACCGGGCTTTTGATCCTGCGGTTTTGCTGGTCCCGGTCCAAGGGCATGGAGCAGGACTTCCCGCCCCTGTTCTTCGGACTGTGGCTGGTGTCCACGGTGGTCTGGAACACCTTTTATTTTTCCTACCATATTCCCGGACTGTTCGATGTCTCCATCGAGCGCATACTCTTCTTTGCAACGGTCTGTAGCTGCTTTATGCAAGGTCATCGCAATCGGATCGAGATGCGGGCAAACTATGCCATCGAACTGGCGATGTTGGTTTTTCTCCTGGTATGCATCCTGTCCATGTCCATCAACGGCTTTGAAGCACTCCATCCCGTTTACCCGAAACCCTGGTTCATTTTCTTCACCAGCTACTTCGTGCCCTTTATCGGATTCTTATACGTCAAATATTTTCTGCGCGACGAACGCGCCATCCGCTTCGTTATGGCGACCTTCTTCGTTCTCGGAGTCTATCTTTGCCTGACGGCCTTCTTTGAACGCGCCAAGCTGAACTTTCTGGTCTTTCCGGCCTATATCCTCGATCCGCATGTCCTGCTGCACCTGGATCGGGCCAGGGGTCCCTTTCTCAACGCCGCCTTCAACGGCCTGGGCATGACCATCGGCTTTATCGCCGGTATCTATCTTCTGCCCAGGGCCAAGGGAGGCAAGCGGCTGATCATGCTTTTGCTGCTCGGCCTATTTTTCCCTGGCATCTTCCTGACCTTTACCCGGTCCTGCTACTTGGGTTTTTTACTGGTCCTGGCCGTCATGCTCTTTGTCTACCGCACCCGTGTTTCCAAGTGGAAGCTGACACCGATTATTATATCTCTGGCCGTGGCTCTCACGGTGGTCAATTCAGGCAAGCTTTTTTCCTCGAACCGGACGGCCGGCGGCATCGCCGAGATGAAGGAAGTGGAGATCCGCTTCCAACTCATCGACCGTTCGTTCACCCTTTTCGCGACACACCCGTTTTTCGGCGTCGGCCTGGCCCACTTCACCGTCGTGGATTCGAATCCCGAGGTGTTCCAGGATCCGCAGCATAACCACTTGATCGGCATGGCCGTGGAACTGGGCATGGTCGGCCTGGCCTGCTATCTGGTTATCCTGATTTTGATCTTCCGGCGGCTCTACGCCCTGGCGAATGACCCCCGCAATGACACCGTGGAGCGGGCCAACCAAATCATCATGCTGTGCACCGCCTTCAGCGTGAACCTGCTCACCAACATTTTCATCGAGCCGTCCTATTGCGCGTTCATCAACATCAATACCTTCGTTTTCGTGGGCATCATCGACCGGTTCTACTGCCAGCCCGACATCCTCGACGGACCAAACCTCTGAATTGTTCTCAATCAGGCCTTCATGTCTCGGAAAATGAATGAAAAGCGAAGAATAGAAAATTGCAGAGGTGACTCGGAGTGAAGATTGAATTTATTGACGTGAAATCAAATAGACAAATGGTTGAATCTTTTTGGAGCGAGCATTGTGAAGCCAGAGACCATTCTTTTTTTATGTCTCCAGGATGGATTAAAACATTGATTGATTGTTGTCATGACGAAGAAAATCTAAAATTAATGGTTATAAAAAATGGATCATCTCCAACATTTGCAGCCATTGTTAATTTTGTGGTCCAATTGCGTGGAGGTGTATTCAAATCTCGAGTGCTTAATGTGAACTGCACTGGGAATTATGCAAAGGATAGTATTTGTGTTGAGTATAACCATTTGCTCCAAACTGGAGAAGATGATTTCGATATAAATTTATTCGTAAAATCCATCAAAGAAAAGTGGGATGAAATATATATCCCTGGGATGTGCATGGTTCGGAACCCTGGAAAGGTTATCCGGGAATGCAACCAGGATTGGGTTATATGTGACTATAATAAGTCAAATTTTTGGGTTGATTTGTCTGTAATTCCAAAAGAAAGAACAGATTATGTCGGGTCGCTTTCGAAGAAAACGAGAGGCCATATACGTAGGACGACAAAATTCTACGAAACAATCGGGGAAATAAAGCTATGTCAAGCCTCTACGATAGAGGAGGCTCTTGACATGCTTGAGAATTTAATCGCACTCAAGAAGCTCATTTTGAGTAAAAAGGATCTTAAATCGTCTTTAAATGAGCATTTTATTAGGCATTCTACAGCGCTAATCAAGAGCAGATTTGAATCCGGCGAAATACAGATGCTAAAAATACAGGCTGGAGATATGGTTGTTGGCTATATATACAATTTTGTTTATCGCGGGCATGTTTATTTTTACCAGAGTGGGTTTAACTATGAAAGTGACAACAAGGTAAGTCCAGGTTTGTTGTCAAATGCCGAAGCCATCGTATACAATGCCCGTCTTGGAAACAAGATATATGATTTTTTGGCTGGAGATGAACATTACAAAGAATGTTTCGCCAACAAAAAAAGTTCAATGGTTTGGATGCGAATACTCAGGCCTTCAATAAAAACTTTCGCAATGAAAATTTTGCGCAATGCACAAGAGCGCATGCGTTCCGGTGGTGCAAAATAACTTTCCCTTTTCTTCACATCCCACGCTTCCGTTTCCCCTTGTTCCCCTGCCCAAAATTCCAAGTGGACTCATTGCAGTCCAACACCCGTTACTACTTGGGTGCGTCCACTCGCTTAGCTCCCCATGACGCGCCCCTTTATTCAATCCGGTTCTCGACTATACGCCGCCTTTAGCTTATGAAACAAGGAACGTCCACGCTTTATGAAAGCCCAAGTCGCAATGCGTCCGCCGGACCGGGGGAACTCCGCAAGCATTATGAGCTCCCAAACACTCGACGCAATCCGCAAATCCACTACCATTATCATTGGTCTGACTCTGTTGGACAAGCTCCTGGCCCTGGCCAAGGAGGTTCTCTACGCATACCGCTTCGGCGTCTCCAGGGATTTGGACGTCTTCAATGTGGCCTACGCCTTCCCGGCCATCGTCGCCATGCTGCTCGGCCAAGCCGTGGTTTCGGCGCTCGTGCCCCTGTACCCGGACTGGCGCTCGCGTGGGCCTCTGGCGGCCGGGCGGGCGATCACCACCGTCACCTGGGCCAGTATCGGTTTTTTCGCCTTGCTCTGCCTGACCTGTTACGCCGTCGCCCCCACGCTTTTCTCCCTGCTCGGGTACGGATTTGAACCCCGGGCAAAGCTCCTCGGGGATGAACTGGAAAGTCTGCTGGTTTGGCTCATCCTGCTCGAAGGCGGCTCGGCCATGCTGGCCGCCGTTCTTGAGGCGGAGAAATCCTTCGCCGCCCTGCACGCGTCGTTTCTGTGCCTCAACATCTGCCTCATCGGTACCCTGTGGTTGTGGCCGGGCGTGGACGTGCGCGCCCTGGCCGTCGGTTTTTTGCTCGGCACGGGAACTAAAATTCTGGTCATGATCTGGGCGCTGCGGCGGGGATTCTCCGCGACCTTCCTTCAGGGGCCGCGGGATACGAAATCCCTTCGAACGTACTTCAGTCTGGTTTGGCCGCTGGTGATCGGCGGCTTGGTGGTCAACTCCAACATGCTGGTCGATCAGGTCATGGGCACCGAATTGCCGCCGGGATCGGTCTCTTCGCTGCGCTACGCTTACCGCATCAACGACCTGCCCGTACAACTTTTGGTCATCGCCTTGACCCGGGCTATTTTCCCTTACGTCAGCGAACAGGCTCTCTCCGGCGATATGGACGGCATGCGCCAGGTTTTTTGGCGCGGCGTCCTGTTCGTCCTGGCCGTATCCCTGCCGGTGACCGCCTTTGTCCTGCTCTTTTCCGACCAGATCGTGGCCCTGCTCCTCAAGCGCGGCGCCTTCGGGCCCGAAGCCGTCGGCCAGACGGCGCTCACTCTGGTCTATTACAGCCTGGGCATGGTCTTCTACGCCTACACGTTTCTCAACGGGGTCTTTTTCACCGCCCTGCGGCTCAATAAAACGCTCATGGTTGTCGGCGTCGTCACCATGCTGTGCAACATCCTCTTCAACCGCATCTTCATCGACCTCTGGGGCGGCCCCGAAGGCATCGCCTTGTCCACCACCGTCACCATGGGATTGACCGGCCTGATCTTCGCCCTGATCATCAACCGCGCCCTCGGCGTCATGCGCGATCTGCCCAAACCCGGACCCTACCTGCTCGTGCCGGCGATCTGCGCCCTGGCCTACGCGGCCGCCTGGCTGGTCAAATTCTACAGCAAACCCCTCGGCCTCGATCCCCTGATCACCTTCGCCCCCCTGGCCGCGATCTTCGGCGCCATCTACCTGGGCGGACTCTACCGCTTCGGCGGCGACGAGATCCACTGGTGCCTCGGGGCGGTGCTGCCGTTTGTGAAGAGGAGAGCGGGGCGAGGTGCCCTTTAGCAGTCCACCATGGTCACTCCCAGTCCTCCGGTGCCCAGTTCCCGGAACTGGGGGGGCAAGGCCCGGCCGGTTTCCAGCATGGCCGCGATGACCCGGTCCAGGTCCTCCCAGTGCTGGGAGACGATCTCGCCGCGGGCCATGAGATGGGCGTTGTAGGCCTTGAGGGCTCCGAAGGCGTTGCGCTCGATGCAGGGGATGAGCACGAATCCGCCCACGGGGTCGCAGGACATGCCCAGGTGGTGCTCCAGGGCGATGGTGGCGGCCACCTCGGTTGTCTCCAGGCTCCCCCCGCTGGCGTAGGCGAGCATGGCCGCGGCCATGGACGAGGCCACCCCGATCTCGCCCTGGCAGCCGACTTCGGCCCCGGCCACGCTGGCGTTGGTCTTGCACAAAAGGCCCACCAGGCCGGCGGCCAAAAGTCCCCGGCGCATGGCCTCCTGGGGAAGTTTGAGGTGGTGCTTCATGACGTAAACCAGGGCGGGCATGGTCCCGGCCGAGCCCAGGGTGGGGGCGGTGACCGCCAGCCTCCCGGCCGCGTTGCCCTCGGACACGGCCAGGGCATAGCTGCTCAGAAGTTGCATGAAGCTGTCCCCGCCCATCATTTTTTTTGCCTGTTCATGGATGCGGCGGGCCTTGCGGTGGAGTTCAAACGGTGCCGGGAGGATGCCCTCCTCCGTGAGGCCGAGGTCGACCCCCTGTTCCATGGTCGACAGAACCAGATCCAGGTGGGCGTTGACCGCCTTCCCATCCCATCCCATGATCGCCTGCTCGTTCTCCATCATGATGGCGTGCAGGGGCTTGCCGCGTTCCTTGGCCAACAATTTGAAGGCGGTCATGCTCCCGTAGGCATGGACCGGCGCGCCCCGGGCCGGTTCCGGCTGGCCCTTCCAGAGAAAGAATCCGCCTCCGGGCGAATAGTATTCCCGCTCGAAAAGCGTCGTCCCGTCCTGGGCCACCAGGCGCATGACCAGGGTGTTGCTGTAAGGGAAGGAGTGCTCGACGGCGTCCCAGACAATGGTCTGCTGTCCCAGTTGGAATTCACGGCCGGCGATGGTTGTGGCGAAGATCCGGGTCTGGTCGGCGAGGGAGTCCATGACCGCGGGGTCGCAGGTTTCGGGTTTTTGGCCCAACAGACCGGCCAGAATGGCCCGGTCCGTGCGGTGCCCCCGGCCCGTGGCGCTTAAGCTGCCGTAAAGCCTGGCCTCGATGCCTCGGGCTTGAGTCAGGGTTTCGGCGGGGAGTTCGGAAAGAGCCTGGCGAAAATTGCTGGCGATGCGCAAAGGGGCCAGGGTGTGGGAACTGGAGGGTCCGGGGCCGACTTTGAACAGGTCGGACAGCGTGGCGTTGACCACGCCCCCGGGCGGCCCGGCGTAGCACGATCCCAGCGCCCCCCCGGGAAAGGAGGCGGCCGGGATGCCCCGGGCCAAGACCTCGGGCGGCCCTGTAAGCAGGCCCATTCCCGCGGCGGACAGCATGGTCATCTTCAGGAAATGTCTACGGTCCATGATTTTTCCTCCTTCTCTCGATCCCCATGCCCAAAGCGCTCGGGAAAAGGCGCGACGGGTCACAAGGGGCGGGGTTTCTTGGTCACCAGCGACAGGAATATTTCCCAGTGGTCGTCCAGCAGCCGGCGCGCGGTAGCATAGCCGCGGCAGCCCATGGCCGAGGCCAGGCCGGGATCGGCCAGGAGGGTGGAAAGTTTGGCCAAAAGCTCGCGGTCGTCGCCTGGTTGATAAAAAAACGCTGACTCACCTTCCTGGGAATACTCGACCGTGGCCACGTTGGCCGCGGCGACCACCGGCCGGGACAGGCTCATGCCTTCGAGCATGACGTTTTGTCCGGCGGCCAGCTCCGGTTTCGCGGTCGGCACGATCACGATCGCCGACTCCTCGATCAGCCGGGCCAGGGATTCGTTGTCCAGCCGGTCGCGGATGACCCGGACGTTGGCGGGCAGGGGGGGCTCCAGGCCGTAAGCCTGGGTCAGGATGACCACCTCGGCGGGGAGGTCCTTGGCCGCGCGCAGCACCGCCCCGTAGTCCCGGTCGCTGTTGCCGTAAGCCAGGACGTAACTGCCGGGCTTGGTTCTCGGCCGTTCGACCAGTTCGCTGTGCGGCTCGTCCGGATAGAAGGCCAGGCGCTCGGGGTTCACCCCGAGCCGCTGGGCGTAGCCGGCGCATTCGCTGCTCGAGGTGCACCAGAGCCGGTCGATTCCCGGCAGGCCCAGGCGGAGCAGGAGGAGCCTCAGGCGGTAGAGCGCATCGGAGCGCGTCGGGTCGATATGGAAGTCTCGGCAGATGTGTTCTGGCCGCAGGGCGCGTGGGATGAGCCGTAGGGCGATGCCGAGCCAGACGCCCTGGGTGGTGGACCAGGAAACCATGAGGTTGTAGCGGTTAAGCCGACTCAGGGCCACAAGCGCCTGCCAGGCGGACCGGAGCGCCACGGACATTCTCGGGCCGGAAGGCTTGGGGCAGATGACGTCCGCCCTGTTCACGCGGGCCCTGAGATTTTGCAAGAGCCGCCATTTGCCCTGTTCCGGCCAGCTGACCAGCAGGCACAGCCGTAGCGCCTCCGGCCTCCGCAGGCGGGTGAGGTCCGGCGACGGCCCAAGCAGATTCAGGAAGAGTTCCTCGAAGGAACGCACCATGGCGTCCAGGGTGTGCCGCTCGCGCACCAGTTCCCCGGCCCTCCGCCCCATGGCCTGCCGCGCGGCGTCGTCGCCCAGAAGCCGACGCAGGGCGTCGGCGTAGCCTTCCAGGTCGCCGGATTCGACCAGCAGGCCGGTCTCGCCCGGGATGACGATTTCCTCCATGAAGCCGACCCGAGTGCAGAGCATGGGGATGCCGGTGGACATGGCCTCCAGGGCGGCGACCGAGAGGGTCTCCTGCATCGGCTTGGAGGACAGGCAGACCAGATCCAAGGCCGCCAGCACGTCCGGCAGGCCGTCGCGCGCAAACCCCAGAAAGCTCACCCGGCCTTCCATGCCCAGTTCCCGGACCAAGCCTTCCAGGCTGGCGCGCATCGGCCCGTCGCCGATGACCAGGAAATGGCCGTCAATGTCGGCGGTGACTTTCGCCGCCGCCCGCAAAAACAGATCGTGGGCCTTGTCCGGGCGCAAAACGGCCAGGATGCCGGCGGTTTTGCGCCCGGCCGGGATGCCGAGCTTTGCCTTGGCCGCCTCGCGGGTGAGACGGGAACGGAAGCGCTCCGGATCGATGGCGTTGGCGATGGGCAGGACCTTGCGCGCCGGGACGCGTTCGTGTTCCACGAGGTAGTTGGCGTGCCCCCTGGCGGCGGCCACGAAGGCGTCGATGCCCGGGGAAAGCAGCCGGCGCAAGGCCATGAACAGGCCGTGGAAGCGGTAGCGCTTGAAGGTTTCGTTTTCCCAATTGACCACGGCCTTGACCCCGGCAAGCTTCGCCGCCGGCACGCCGTAGAGCAAGGCGTTGCGGTGGTTGACCAGCATGAGCGCGGCGACCTTGTCCCGGGCGAACAGGCCGGCCAATGTGAACGGGAGCGTCAAGCCCGCACGCGTCCCCTGGACGTGCGTCCGGCATTCCACGCCGAGCGCCCGGATTTCCTCGCCCACCGGGCCGAGTTCGCGCAGCAGATAGAGCACGGGCGTGAACCGGCTCCGGTCCAGGCGGCGGAAGAATTCGAGCAGCAGTTGTTCCGCCCCGCCCACGTGCAGCGACGAGGCCAGGACTCCCAGGACGACCGGCGCTTCCATGATCAGTGCTTCCCCTTGGCCAATGACGCCAGGATATCCGCCAGTTCGGCGGCATGGGCCGCCGGATCGTTGGCGACGAGCACGCGCTCGCGTCCGGCCCGGCCCATGGCGGCGAGAGTCTCGCGGTCGGCGAGCAGGCGGGTCAAGACCGCAGCCAGATCCTCCGCCGAGCCCGGGTCGAACAGGGCGCCGTCCACGCCCTCGCGGATTTGTTCCGGGATGCCGCCCATGGCCGCGCCCACCACCGGCGTGCCGTGGAGCATGCTTTCGTAGATGCTCAAGGGGGCGTTGTCGTGCCAACGGCTGGGCACGACGGTGAGCAGGGCCCCGGAAATGATCCGGGAGAGTTCCGCTCCCGAGGCGAAACCCGGAAAGCGGATGCGCGGGGCGAATTCGGGCCGGATGCGCCCTCGCAGGCGCGTAAGTTCCCCGTCATAGTCGCGGCCCAGGATGATCAGATCCGCCTCGGGCGCGGCCGCCTGATAGGCGTCGATCAGGACGTCCAGGCCTTTTTCGGCGGAAATGCGGCCAAAGGACAAGATGTAGTTTCCCTTGACGCAGGGCTCGCCGTGGCTCGCTGCGCGCACCGGGTAGCGCACGAGCCTGAGCTTTTTCTCCGGGATGCCGGACTCGGCCAGACGGTCGCGCATGAAGGCGCAGGGGGTGAGAAAGACGTCCACAAGGTCCCAGAGATGCAGCAGCCGTTGGACGTACATGGAGAGGACCCGCACCGCCGAGGCGGCGAGCGAGCCTTTGACGCAACGGTAGCGCAGGCCGTTTACGTAAGCGCCCTTTTGGCACAAGAAGCAGGGCTTGCCCGCGCGCAGGAACTGGTAGTTGGCGCACATGAGGTTGTAGTCGCCGACCAGCATGGCGATGGGCACGCGGCGTTCGGCAAGAACGCTGAAGATGCTCGGCGACATGTAATTGTAAATGTTGATGGCCAGGGCCGCGTCCACCGGCCCGGTTTCGTCCAGCAGGCGGCGCAGGCATTTCCTCGCGGCCAGGGAATAGACCGAGCGTTCGAGCAGGGCCAGGACCCGGGCCGGGGTGAATTGCATCTGCTCCAGCCTGGGAGCGCCCGGTCCGGCCGGAGAGGGCACAAAATACTTGGAGTAGGGGCTTTCCCAGTTGCCCTGGTAGTCCACGGCAAAGGGCACGCATTCGTGTCCAAGCCGGGGCAGTTCGTCCAATAGGATGCGCAGGTAAATTTCCGTGCCGCCGTTGGGAAAGAAATACTTATTGGCCAGCAGCACCCTCACGGTTTTTGCACCAGCCGGAAGATTCCCAGGCCGTTGTAGCCGAGTGTGAGTCCGTCCGCGGCCGGGGCTAGGCACAAGATATTGGCCCGGGGCAGCTCGGAATGAACCTTGGCGAAGGATTTTCCGCCGTCAAGGCTCACGTAGAGGCCGTCGGCGGCCTTGAGGTCGTATGCCGAGGTCCCGGCGTAGACCAGTTCCGGATGCGCCGGGTCCACGGCCACAACCTGGGTGGCTACATATCCCGGACGGTCTCCGGGGAGCACGATTTCCTTCCAGGTGCGTCCGGCGTCCTCGGTGAGCACCAGGCGTTTTTCGCTCGTCCCGGCAAACACCCGGCCGGGTTTGCTCGGATCGGCGGCCAGGCCGAAGGTGAAATTCCAGCGCGGCGAGGCGGGCAGCCAGGAGCGACCGGCGTTTTCGCTGGTCCAGAGACCGCCGCCCAGGGTCGAGGCATAGAGCTTGTTCGGATTGTCCGGGGCGATGAGCAGGCTGTCGGCGTTCGGGAAATTGGGCAAGGGCAGTCCGGCGCTGACATTCTCCACGGCTTCCTGGGCCTTGCCCTCGGCCAGGAGCGCGGTGTTGACCCGGAACAGGCCGTTGCCGTTGGAGCCGACATAGACCACGTCTTCGTCGCGGGGATCGACGCGCAGGGCGGTCGGCCTGCCGTCGGCGTAGGCGGCCAGTTTCCTGGCCGGAACGGTGAAGGTCAAGGTTTTCCACGTGGCCCCGGCGTCGAGGCTCTTGCAAATGGAAAAGACGGCCGTGTCCGAGCTTTTCGCTTTGCCCCAGGGCGAGAACAGGAAATAGGCCTTGAGGGGGTCGTTCTTGGCGAAGCGCACGGCCAAGGCGTCGCCGTCGGCCACGCCGGTCATGGACCGGGTCCAGGTCGCGCCGCCGTCGGTGGAGCGCATAATGCCGTTGTCGGCCGTGGCCATGAGGATGATTTCGGGCTTGTCCGGACTCCTGGCCAGGCCGTTGACTACGGTATTTTGCAGTCCCTTATGGATCTGAGTGAAGTTCGCGCCGCCGTCGGTGGAGCGCCAGACGTTCCACCAATCCGAGACGTACACGGTGTCGCCGCTGGGCGAAAAGGTGATCGCCTCCACGGATTCCAGGCCCTTTGTCCAGTTGGGCGCGGCGTCCGGGGCCAGGGCGAAATTCGTGGATTCTTTCCAGGTCGCGCCGGAATCCTCGGAAACAAAGAGCTGGTTCGGCCAATAGCCGGGATCGGTGGCCATAAAAATGCGCCCGGGCTTGGCCGGGTCCAGGCCGAGCGCCTTGAACAGGATGGGCTTCTCGCCGCTTTTGACCGGAGCCGGGCCGGGTTGGGTCCAGGCGTTCTTGGCCGGATCAAAACGGAAAAGCCCCTCGTCGCGGACAACGGCGAACAGACCGGACTTGGGATCGGTGGCCAGGTCCGAGACCTGTTTGTGGTCCGGGGACAGGCCCGCGTCGGTCGGGACGAAGCGGTTGTCGTGGACGCGGTAGATGCCCTTGTCGGTGGCGGCAAAGAGCGTGTTCTCCCACATAGCCAGGCTGTTGACCTTGATCCCTTCGAGCCCGGGGATGGGCGTCTCGGCGGAGCCCGGCGTTTCCCATTTCTGGCTGAAGACCCCTTTTGTGTCCGTGGCCGCGATCAGCGCCGGTCCGGCGAAGACCAGGAGCTTGCCGCCGAAAAAGCGCGAGGCGTAGCCGAGCTTGGAACTCAAGGGCGTGAGCGTCTTGCCGCCGTTGCGGCTGAGGTAAAGGCCGCCGTCGGACTGCACGGCCAAAACGCCCGGGTGGCCCGGATCGAAAACCAGGGCGGACACGGCCAGGCCGTCGAGTTCCTTGCCCCTCAGCGTAAATCCTTGGCCGTCCGGCCCGGGGATGAAGTAGCCGGCCACGTCCGAGCCGATAACCAGCCGGGCGGGGTCGGCCGGGTCCACGGCCAGGGCGGTGAAGCGGCCGCCCCCGCCGTACCCGGCGGGAGTCAGCCGCCAGTCGTCGATTCCGGCGGCTTCGGCGGCGCTTACCGCCAGGGCGCAGAGCACGAGGGCCAGGATGGCCGCGCTAATCGAACTTCCAGACACGATGCGTCGATAACAGTCCACGATTGATCTCCCCATAGATGCTGGCTTGATAGCGCACGGCGGAACGGCCGATCTGGTCGTATCCGGTTATCCAGACCTGGCCGGTGACGGTGTCTCCCATGAAGTTAAGGGACAATTCCCCCGCATTGGCCTCGATCCGGGTGGGCTGGGCGACTTTGCGGGCCTGCTTGATGTCTTCCTTGTCGTGTTGCGTGCTGACGCTGAGTTTTAAAAGCCTGGGGGTGAGGTAATAGAAATGGATGTTGGTCTGTCTGAAGGCGGAATCGACTATCCGGCAGACGACCTTAGACGAAAGGTCGGTCATGCGGGTATCGTCGGAAACCCAGACAAAGGTGTTGGTTTCGTTGTCCCTGGGCCAGCCGGACACGGTCAAGACGTAGGAGTTTTCAACGCCTTCGGGCGCGGGGCCGAGGTTTAAGATCGCCTTGGTGTTGGAGAAATTGTCGATGCCCACGCTGCCGGACAGTTGCAGCAGGTATTGTTTGGAGGATTCGGACCGGTCGATAAGGATATCTTGGGCCAGGGCGCAGGCCGGCCAAAGCCAGACGAGCAGGGCGAAAGCCGCCGCCATCCGGGACCTGGAACTGACGTGTTTTGCCATGGGGCGATCCTAGAAGAGCCCATGAAAAATTGCGGGCAGGTTGATCAGGAGCAGGAGGTGCATGCCCAGGATGATCAGGGCTATGGATACGATATAGTACCTGGCCGCGGTGAGGTGCGAAGAAGCCATGTCCCTGCTCCTTTACAATCGGCAAGGCCGCCAGGACAACGCCTCGGCGTAAAGGCGTTCCAAGGAGGCCGCGGCCGTGTCCCAACTGAAATTTTGCGTTACCCTGTTCTTGCCGGCCTGGCCCTGTTCGGTCAAGACCCCCTCCGGCGCGGAAAGAACCGTATCCATGAGGCGCCCCAGGGCGGCGACGTCGCCCACCGGGAAGAGCCAGGGGTAATCGCTCCCCAGGACTTCCAGGTGGGGCGTGAGGTCGCTGGCCAGGCAGGGCAGGCCGTGGCTCATGGCCTCGAGCAAGGAAAGCGGCATGCCTTCAAGCTCCGAGGCGGTCACAAAGGCCAGGGCGCCGCCGTACAAGGCGGCCAGCTCTTCGCCGAAACGGTAGCCGCAAAAGACCACCCCGGAATCGCCGCCGGCGGCTTGCCGAAGCTCGCGCAGGGTGTCCCCGCCCGAGGCGTCGTCGCCGACCAGGGCCAGCTTGACCTCGCGCTGCGAGCGCAAAAAGGCGGCGATGACGTCTTGGGCCCGTTTTTCCGGGGTCAACCTGGCCACGAACACCAAATAGCCACGGGGGGCAAGACCGAGGGTCGAAAGCACCGCGTCCGAGACAGACAAGGGGGCGGGCAAGGGCAGGGACACGCCGTTGGGAATGGTCGCGCATTCGACCCCATAACGCGCGCGGTAGTAATCGGTCAGGGCCTGGGAAACCATCACCCGGCAATGCGTGAGCCTGGCTGAGAAAAATTCTCCCAGGCGGATGATCCAGGCCGCGGGCTTAGGCCATTTGCGGCGCTGCCAGTCCAGGCCGCCGCAGGTGAAAAATATTTTGGCCCTGGGCATGAGCAGGCGCGCCAGGGGCGCGAACAGGCACGGTCCTTGGCCGTAGATGTGGACGATCGCCGGACGAACGCGCACGGCCATGTCCAGGATGCATAAAAAGGTGTGGATGAAGGCCTCCAGGTATTTGGAGGCCGTGGCGGGCAGGGTTCTCACGGCCACGCCCCGGTGCGCGGTCGTGCCCTCCGGGACGTACCCCTTGCGGGCATAGACCAGGACATTCAGCCCTCGCGCCGCCAGGCGGGAATAGAGCTCCTCGCACTGGCGCTCGACGCCGCCCCAACTGGCCGGAATGCCGCGCGTTCCGGTCACGGCCACGAGCGGCGGGCCGGCGCGGCGGGCGCTTATGCCCATAAGGCCTCGTAGGCCGCGACCACGCGGCGGATGTCGAAAGTTTCTCTGGCCTTGGCCTGGGCGGCGCGGACCAGACGTTCGGCCAGGACGGGCTCGGTCAGCAGGCGGCCGACGGCGCAGGCCATGGCTGGCGCATCGGCCGGTGGAAACATGAGGGCGTCGGTGCCGTCTTCCAGCAACTCGCGGTTGCCGGGGATGTCCGTGACCGCCAGGGCGCGGCCCGCGGCCATGGCCTCCATCAGGGCCAGCGACGTGCCCTCCCACAGCGAGGCCCCGACCACAACGTCGCTTATGGCCAGAAGATCGGCCACGTCCGAGCGGGCGCCGAGCAAAAAGGCCCGGCCGTCAAGCCCCAGCCTCTCGATTTCGCGCGCCAGCGCGCCTTCTTCCGGACCGTCCCCGGCGATGAGCAGCTTGAGGTTGGGATGGGTGCTGGCGAGTATCTCCAAGGCCCGGATGATATAAATCTGGCCCTTGAGCGGCACCAGGCGGCCCAGGTTGAGCATTACCCTGTCAGCCGGGTCCAGGCCAAGCGCGCGGCGCAGATCCTCGGAAGGCGCACGCGAGGAGAGATGGTCGCAATCCACGCCGTTTGGGATATGGGCGAGCCTGGCCGGATCGATCCCGATCACGTCGCGCAGGGCGGTCAGGGTCTCGGCCGAAACCGCGACCACCGCGTCGGCCCGGCGGTAGATCAGGCGCATGGCCCAGATCCGCAGCCGGTCGCGCAACCGGTTGCAGAGCCGGCCGCGTCGGTCGCTCAACCGGGCGCGCCGGTCGTCCAGCCAGCATTGCCAGCCTCGCCAGCCGCGCCGGTCGCAAGGACGGGCGCGCCTGTCTTCCTGCCGGCGTTCGGGCAGCAGCGCGGGGGTATGGAAGGTGATCGCCACTTTGCGCGCGCCGGTCAGCCGGCCAGCCAGGATGCCCAGGAATTCCGCGTCCGAGAGGTGGCAATGGATGACGTCCGCGCCGAGTTTCTTTTTCAAGCGGGCGATGTCGCGCAGGTTCCCCATGGTGTAAGCCAGGAAACGAAAAGGGGAGAGGATGGAGGGCCGGGGGCGGTTCAAGGCATAGACCGGCACGCCGTGGGCCTCAAGGCGGCCTTTGGCGTCCAGGCGCGGTTGCAGGACGCAGACCGCCATGTTCCGTCCGGGAGGCGCCCATTTAGCGAGCAGCGCCAGAAGTTCCTGGGCACCCCCGATATTGAGGGCGTCGATAACGTGCAGGGCGGTGCTTGGGACCATTCGCGGGGCCGGTCGGGGTTATTTCATTCTTTTGTAGATGGCCGGGGGAATGGGGAATCGCCTGTCGTTCAAAATCAAACCGTCGACTTTGGCTCCGCCGGTGGTGAAGGTTTCAATGGCGCGGTTGACGACCTCGCGGCGCGAATGGGCGTAACGGCACACGAGAATCACCATGTCCATGTGCTTGGCGATGGACGCCGTCCAGGGAGCCATAAGCACGGATTTGCCGTTGCAAATGATGCAATCGAAATGATCCCGGGAGAAAGCCACGAAGTTTTCCAGCCCGCCGGGCCGCTGGATGAGCAGGGCCTGGGCATGTTTCACCTGGGCTCCGCCGTAGGGCAAAACCGACAGGCCGGGCACGTTGCTGGGCATGATGGCCGAGGAGATGTCGCCGCCCTCGAACAAAACGTCCACCAAGCCGCCGTGCATCACGGACTCGTCCGGAGGCCAACTGTTCTTTCCCTTGCCGGCGGCGTTGACGTACAAAACCCGGCTGCCGTATTCCATGGCCAAGTGCAGGCTCAAGCTTTGGGCCAAGAGCGAGACCCCCTCACCGGGGCCCGAGCCGCTTAAGATGACGCTGCGGGGCGGCTTGCCGTGGGTGAGCAGGACGTTGCCCCAGATCATGTCCAGGGAATGCTGCATGCGGCTGAAGAGTTTTTGATTGATGTTGATGCGGCAAAGACTGCCATTACCGCCGTTGCCGTTGGATTTGGCCCCGGACGGTGAAGAGTCGGCCTGGGATCGGTCATTTTCGGTATTGAAAAGCAGTTTGTCTTGATCGGGTTTTTGCCCCCGGATGAGATCGAGCAGGCGGCCAGCCGGTGTGACTTTGCTTTTTTGTTTGTTGTCTGCGGACATGGCAGGCGGATTACCTCGCGAAGGTGATGGGAAAAGCAGAGAGTTTCATTTGGAACGACCTAGCCCGTTTTCGCTTGTAACGCAATATAGGGACCGTCCCGCGGCCGTTTGCGCCTGGAAACAGTCCGCCCGCGAACCTCGCGCCTAGAAAGAAATTCCCAGGCCGATGATCGGCCCGTGCAGGGTCGCGTCGAGAGTGGCCCCGAGCGTGGATCCGCTCTCGTCGCGCAGGGACAAGGCCCGGTAGCCGACGATCAGGCGGGCGTTTTCGCAAAAAATTACGGCCAGGGTCGCCGAGGCGTCCCAGGTGAGGTCCGAACCAACGCCAAAGCCGCCGATCCCGCCGCGGAAAACGGCTTCCAGATGCTTGCCCAGGCCGACGACGATTCTGGCGCCGACCAAGGGGTCGATCCAGGCCTTCGTTTTGGATATTCCTCCGGACTCGCCCATCAGATTGGCGGACAGATCGAGCTTGGCATCCCAGATCCGGCCCCCGGCAAAGAGATCCAGGGCCGCGCTGGCCGCATTTTGTCGGTCACCCACTTCACCCAGCCGGTACAGGGCGCAGACGTCGAATATCGAGGCGTTTATGCCGAGGTTCGCGCTCCCCAGGGAAATGGACGGGCTTTTATTCAGGCTGACCGTGGTGAAGTTGGCCAGGATGCCGAAATGTTCACTGTAGAGGGCCTCGGCATCCAAAACAAAGGCGCTGGTCGCGCTTCCTGGCCAGGACCCGGAATTGGACGCCAGATCGGCGCTTAAGCTCGAATAGCCGATAGTCCCGGAGAGCGAGGCCAGCCAATAATAAGGGGTGACCCGAAACCGCCAGTCTTCGGCCAATTGGTAAGCCTGCGCGGAAGAGGTCGAGGCCACCAGGCTAAAACACAAAATGGCGAATAAGGCGGTGCAAAGACGCTTGACTGGCATGCTTCCCCCCTGAAAGGAGCACTTATGGTTTCATGTGCGTGAGCGCACGGGCGAGCGATACCCGAAATCGGTTTCCCAGTCCATGGCGGCTTGGTTGCTTCTGGAGTTCCGTCGCGTTACAATATCTTGTTTCCTCCGGCTGCTGGGTGGCCGTAAAGATGTGCCGAGGTCAGCGTCGATCCCATGGAAAATATTGTGACAATGCCGCTTTTACAGGCCATGGGCGCCGGGGTTTTGGTGCTCGATGAAGCCGTCGGCCTGGTTCTTTTCGCCAATGCCAAGGCCCTGGAGCTTTTGGAGCTTTCAGCCCAGGAGCTGATTGGCCGACCCTGTCCTGACTTGTCCTGCCTGGGCGTCCGCGACGCGTCGCCGCCGGGGGTCTTGACCTCACCGGGTCCGGAGGTGGAATTCCGCCTGCTCACCCGTTCGGGTCGGGCCGTTCCGGTTTTGGCTTCCTCCAAAAGGATCGTCGAGGCCGGCGTCCCGAAACTGGTGGTGACGGTAACGGATCTGACCTGCCTCGGCCGGGCCAGTGAGAAATACCGGAGCTTTTTTGAAAACGCCGTGGAGGGTATTTTCCAATCCACGCCCAGCGGCCATTTCATCGCCGTCAATCCCGCCCTGGCCGCGACGCTCGGCTACGACAGCCCCGAGGATTTGATCGAGAGCCTCACCGATTTGCGAAACCAGCTCTATGTCGATCCCGCGGACCGCGACCAGCTTTTCAACACCCTGCGGCGGGACGGACGCATTTCCAATCACGAGATCCGGTTTTATTGCAAGGACGGGAGTGTCAAGTGGATATCCCAGTCCGCCAGGGAAGTGCTCGCGCCCACCGGGGAGCTGCTCTACATCGAGGGCTTCAACGTCGATATCACCGACAGGAAACGCGCCGAGGAGGCTTTGCGCGAAAACGAAGAAAAATTTCGCCGCACCTTCGATCAGTCGCCCATAGGGGCCTCCATGGTGGGTCTGGATTCCGCCTTTTTGCGGGTCAACGAGGCCTTCTGCCGCATTACCGGATACCGCGAGGACGAACTGCTGGGCATGACCTATCTGGAGATCACCCATCCGGACGACCGGGCCTTGAATGTGGGACAGACCAACCGGCTGCTCTCCGGTGAAATCGACCGTTTCGAGTTCGACAAGCGCTACATCCACAAAGACGGCCATGTTGTCTGGATCAGCCTTTCCGCGGGCCTGGTCCGGGACAGCGAAGGCAGGCCGCTGTATCTTCTGCCCATCATCCAGGACATCACCGCCCGCAAACTTTCCGAGGAAGCCCTGGCCAAGACCAAAGCCCGGCTGGACAGCCTGCTCACGTCCAGCCCGGCCGTGATCTACAGCCGCGCTTTGGGCGGCGACCACGCCATCACCTTCATCAGCGAAAACATCAAGGACCTGATGGGCTATGACCCCCAGGATTTCTCGGACGACGCGGGCTTTTGGCTTTCCAAGATGCATCCCGAGGACGCGGGCAACTTCGCCGCGGGAATTGACGCCGGGATGCGCCAAGGCGTCTACGCACGCGAATACCGCATGCAAGGCGACGGCGGCGCCTACCGCTGGGTGCGCGACCAGTTCCGTCTGGTGCGAGGGCCGGGCGGGCGCCCCCTGGAAATCGTGGGTTATGTGACCGATGTCACCGACCGGTTGCTCATCAAGGACGCCCTGCAAAAAAGTGAGGCCAGGTACCGGGCGATCGTGGACGACCAGACCGAACTCGTCTGCCGCTTCAACCCCGACGGTGCCCTGACTTTTGTCAACGAGGCCTACGCCAGGTATTTCGGCAAGACCAAGGAAGAATTGCTCGGCACGCGGGTCATGCCCATGGTCCCGGAGGCCGACTGGACCAGGATCAAGGATCATTTGTTGCGGCTGAGCCCGGAAAATCCAGTGGAAACCATCGAGCACCGGCTGCTTATGCCGGGCGGCGAGGTGCGCTGGCAGCAGCGCATCGACCGGGCTTTTTTCGACGCCAGCGGCGAGCTCGTTGAATTCCAGTCCGCCGGCCGCGACATCACCGAGCGCATCAACACCGAGCAGGAGATGCGCAAAATATTCGAGGAAAAAGAGGATTTGCGCCTGAATCTGGAGGCGGTGTTCCGCTCCATTCCCGACGCCATCATCACCGTGGACACCAATATGCGGGTGATCCAGACCAATCGCGCCCTGGTGGACATCTGCTGCATCGCCGGAGAAATTTGCCCGGGCGAGGAGCTCTCGGTCAACGCCGGCCGTTGCAAACGGGCTTGTTTCGAGGTCTTGCGCACCACGTTGCGCACCCGCAAGCCGGTGATGGAATACCGGGTGGAATGCCTGGGACAGACCCCGGGCAAGGTGGTCGTGATCAATTCTTCGCCGCTGCTCGACCGGGAGCATAAATTTGCCGGCGCGGTGCTCGTCATCCGCGACATCAGCCGTCTGGCCGACCTGGAAAAACGCTTGACCGAACTGCATAGCCACCGGGGCATTATCGGCAAGAGCAAGGTCATGCGCGACATTTACGACGTCCTCGGCAACCTCTCGGAGGTCGATTCCACGGTGCTCATCACCGGCGAATCCGGCACCGGCAAGGAACTCATCGCCGATGCGCTGCACTACGGCGGCCCGAGGGCCAAGGGACCGCTGATCAAGGTCAACTGTTCGGCCCTGTCCGAAAGCCTGCTGGAGAGCGAACTCTTCGGCCATGTCCGGGGGGCCTTCACCGGGGCCATCCGGGAAAAGGTCGGCCGCTTCGAGGCGGCCGAAGGCGGCACCATCTTCCTGGACGAAATCGGCGACATCTCCCCGCGCATCCAGCTCAATCTGCTGCGTGTCCTGGAAAACAAGGAATACGAGCGGGTGGGCGATTCCAAGACACGCCGGGCGAACGTGAGGGTGCTGGCGGCCACCAACGTGAATTTGCGCGAGAAAATTCGCCAGGGGCTGTTTCGCGAGGACCTCTATTACCGCCTCAAGGTCATGGTCATCCACCTGCCGCCGCTGCGCGAACGCACCGAGGACATCCCGCTTTTGACGGAATACTTTCTCAACAGCTTCCGGGCCGCCTTCGGCAAGAATATTACCCGCGCCTCCGAGGAGGTCATGCGCGTCTTCATGACCCACCCCTGGCCGGGCAATGTCCGCGAACTCAAGTACGCCCTGGAGCATGCCTGCATCCTCTGCCCGGGCGGGGAGATCGTCACGGCCCAGTTGCCGCCGGAATTGCTTGTTCCACCAGGGGCGTTTTCTCCGGGACCGGCCAGTCGGCCCAAGGATCTCGATGCGGCCGAGCGGCCCCCGCGAGGGCTCGGCAAGGAAAAGATATTAGAGGCCTTGGCGCGCGCCGGCGACAACCGGGCCAAGGCCGCGCGCCTTTTAGGGGTCCACCGGCGCACCCTGTACCGGAACATGGAAAAGTTCGCCATCAAGTAACGACGCGCGCATACTGTGGCACATGTGTGGCATTCGCGCTCTTTGTGTGGCAAACGCCACAGAACGGTGCCACATATTTCTTTGTGTCAAGCCGTTTTTCTCTTTCCGCCTTTTAATCGTAACAAATTAATAAGACAGTAACTTCGGGGTGGTTGCCGCAAATTCCGCGATCGTGGCATGATAATTGCCCCAGGAGAATGGTCGACAGTAATACCTGAATTTTGATATACCCCGGGTGTAAAAGACCGGCCATATACCCTGGCCGGGCAAAAGCATGGAGACAGCCGCCCGCCAAGGGCGTTTTGGAGTCCAGGCGTCGGGCTGTCGGCGGGGTTTGGGGTCGCATCAATCATTCCGACTGTAACGCAGCACGATCAAGGAGGGGACATGGCCGGGAAAAAATTTTATCAATCATTGGCTTTCCAGGTGGCCGTCGGTATCGCCATCGGCATCACGCTCGGGTTCGTCTACCCGGACTTCGCCAAGGAACTCAAGCCGCTCGGCACCGGTTTCATCAAACTCATCAGGATGATGATCGCCCCCATCATCTTCGGCACCGTCGTGGTCGGCATCGCCAAGATGGGCGACATGAAGAAGGTGGGCCGCGTCGGCGTCAAAGCCATTGTGTACTTTGAGGTGCTCACCACGGTAGCCCTGGTCATCGGCTTGATCATGGTCCACGTCATAAAGCCCGGCGTCGGCGTCAACGCCGACCCGAACCTGCTCGACACCAAGGGCATCGCCCAATTCACCAAGCCCGGGCAAATGATGTCCACCGTGGATTTTCTCATGAACATCATCCCCAATACGGTGATCGACGCCTTCGCCAAGGGGGAGATCCTCCAGGTGCTGTTCTTCGCCTGTCTGTTCGGCGCCGCCCTGGCGGCCATGGGTGAGCGCGGACGCGGCGTGGTGCACTTCACCGACGAGTGCACGCAGGGCCTGTTCAAGTGCATCGGTTACGTCATGAAACTGGCCCCCTTTGGCGCCATGGGCGCCATCGCCTTCGCCGTCGCCAGCTTCGGAGGAGGAACGCTCAAATCCTTGGGGCTTTTGCTTGTCGGCGTGTACGGAACGGCCTTTTTGTTTATCGCGGTCATATTGAACATCGTCGCCAAGCTGGCCGGGTTCAGCCTTTGGAAGTTCCTCAAGTACATCAAGGAGGAATTCTTCATCGTCATGGGCACCTCCTCCTCGGAGACGGTTTTGCCCCGTCTCATGGTCAAGCTTGAAAACGCCGGTTGCGCCCGCAGCGTTGTCGGCTTGACCATCCCCACCGGTTATACTTTCAACCTGGACGGCACCTCGATCTATCTGACCATGGCCGCGATTTTCATCGCCCAAGCCACCAACACCCACCTCACTTGGGGGCAGGAACTCACCATCCTGGGCATTCTGCTGCTCACCTCCAAGGGCGCGGCGGCCGTGGCCGGCGGCGGCTTCATCTGCCTGGCCGCCACCATGTCGGCCATCCCCACCCTGCCGGTGGCCGGTCTGGCCCTGCTGCTCGGCGTGGACTGGTTTATGGCCACCTGCCGGGCTCTGACCAACATGGTCGGCAACGGCGTCGCCACCGTGGTCGTGGCCCGCTGGGAGAACGCCCTGGACACGGACAAGCTCCGGCGCGCCCTGGACCAGGAAAGCGACGAGATGGCCGAGGCCCCGGAGGAGATCATGATCGAAGAGGAAGGCGAGGCCGGGAAGAAATCCGCGTAACGCGCCTGGCTTGTCACGAACATCTCGTTTGAGTTTGGAGGAACGCATGTCCAACCTATCGATCGCGACCCATCGGCCCGAGTCTCCGGGAGTCGTGGCGGCCTACCTGGACTGGCTGCAGATGCTCACCGGGGCGGCTCTGATACTGTTCATGTGGGCCCATATGATCCTGGTCTCCAGCGTCATCATCGGCCCCGGCGTCATGAACGCCATCGCCCGTTTCTTCGAGTTCACCTATATGGCCCAGCTCGGAGGACCGGCGATCTTCGCCATGTTCCTGGTCCACTTCATCCTGGCCTCGCGCAAGCTGCCCTTCCGCACGGCCGAGCAGAAAGTCATGTGGGCCAACGCCAAACGGCTCGACCATCAAGACACCTGGCTGTGGATGATCCAGGCCGGCACGGCCATGATCATCCTGATCATGGGGGCCATCCACATGTGGGTGGTGCTCACCGACCTGCCAATCAGCGCGGCCAAGAGCGCCGCCCGCATCCAGACCGGCTGGTGGCTCATCTTCTACCTGTGCCTGTTGCCCATGGTGGAACTCCACGTCGGCATCGGGCTCTACCGCATCGCCGTCAAGTGGGGCTTCGTGGGCCGCAAGGGGCGAGGCGGATTTAAGGTCAAAGAGAACCTGATCACGTACATTTTTATCGGCATCGGCGTGCTCACCCTCATCCGGTTCATGTTCCTGGCCGTGAAATAAGGAAATCGTCATGCAGATCATTCAAACCGACCTCTTGTGCATCGGCGCCGGCCTGGCCGGCGAACGGGTGGCCATCGAGGCCGCCGGGAACGGATTCTCCGTCATCTGTCTCTCGCTCGTGCCGGCCAGGCGCTCGCATTCCTCGGCCGCCCAGGGCGGCATGCAGGCGGCGCTCGGCAACTGCGTCATGGGCGAGGGCGACAGTCCCGACGTCCATTTCCAGGATACGGTCAAGGGTTCGGACTGGGGCTGCGACCAGGAAGTGGCCCGGCTGTTCGTGGATGCCGGCCCCATCGCCATGCGTCAGATGGCCTTTTGGGGGGTGCCTTGGAACCGCGTGGTTGCCGGCGAACACACCTACTACAAAGGCGGCAAGCCCTTTACGGCGATCGAGAAGCAGGAAAAAGAAGGCCTGATCACCGCGCGCAACTTCGGCGGCACGGCCAAGTGGCGTACCTGCTACACCTCTGACGGCACCGGCCACGCCGTGCTCTATACCCTGGACAACAAGGCCGCCCAGATGGGCGTTGAGGTCCACGACAAGACCGAGGCGTTGGCCCTGATCCACGACGGCGAAACCTGCATGGGTGCCATCGTGCGCTGCCTGAAAACCGGCGAGTTGCGAGCCTATCTGGCCCGGGCCACGCTCGTCGCCACCGGCGGGTTCGGCCGCATCTACCGCGAATCCACCAACGCCGTGATCAATGACGGCGGCGGACTGATCACCGCGCTCGACACCGGCGTGGCCGCGCTCGGCAACATGGAGGCGGTGCAGTTCCACCCCACCGGCATCGTGCCCACGGACATCCTGGTCACCGAAGGCTGCCGGGGCGACGGCGGCATCCTGCTCGACGTCAACGAATACCGCTTCATGCCCGATTACGAGCCGGAAAAGGCCGAACTGGCCTCGCGCGACGTGGTCAGCCGACGCATGACCGAACACATGCGCAAGGGCCTGGGCGTGAAATCCCCCTACGGTGACCACCTCTGGCTCGACATCCGCCATTTGGGCGAAAAGCATATCCGCCACAATTTGCGCGAGGTGGACGAGATCTGCCAGTCCTTCCTGGGACGCGATCCGCTCTATCAGCTTATCCCGGTGCGGCCGACCCAGCACTATTCCATGGGCGGTTTGCGCACCAACAAGGACGGCGCGGCGTACGGCTTGAAGGGCCTGTTCGCGGCCGGAGAGGCCGCCTGCTGGGACATGCACGGGTTCAACCGTCTGGGCGGCAACTCCCTGGCCGAGACCATCGTGGCCGGCATGATCGTGGGCGGCAAGGTGGTGGAGTTCTTGGCCGGGACCGACACGGTCTTTAAGACCGAGAGCGTGCGCACGGCGTTCGAAGCGCAACAGGGGCGCATCGACCGGCTTTTGACCGGCAAAAACGGCGCCGAATCCGCCTACGCCATCCGCAATGCCATGTTTGATTCCATCATGGTCGGCGCGGGCATCTTCCGCAACGGCAAGGATTTGGACGAATGCGTCAAGACCTTGCAGGTCCTGCACGAGCGCGCGGGAAGGGTCGGCCTGCGTTCCGACGGCCTGGGCGCCAACCCGGAACTGGCCCTGGCCTTGAAGATCCAGGGCATGGTCAAACTCGCTCTGTGCGTCGCTTACGGAGCTCTCATGCGCACCGAGTCGCGCGGCGCTCACACCCGCGAGGACTTCCCCGAGCGCAACGACCGCGACTGGCTCACCCGCACCCTGGCGACCTGGAAGGACGGCGCGGACCTGCCCACGCTCAACTACGAGCCGGCCACCCAGGCCTTCGAGATTCCGCCGGGGGACCGCGGGTACGGCGGCGGCAAGATCATTCCCATGGACACGCCCCCCGCGGCCAAGCCGAAGAAGGGCAAGTAACGACGCTTACGCGACCCCGAGGAGAACGACATGGCGAGAACGCTTCGCTTCAACATCTTCCGCTACAATCCGCGCAACCCCGCCTCGGTTCCGCACATGCAGGAGTATAGCCTGGATGAAACCGAGTCCATGACCCTGTTCATCGCGCTTAACCGCATCCGCGAGGAACAAGAGCCCTCCCTGCAGTTCGATTTCTGCTGCCGGGCCGGCATCTGCGGGTCTTGCGCCATGGTCATCAACGGCAAACCGGGCCTGGCCTGCCACACCAAGACCAAGGACCAGCCGGCCGAAATCAGCCTGATGCCGCTGCCCTTCTTCAAGCTGGTCGGCGACCTTTCGGTGGACACCGGTTCCTGGTTTCGGGGCATGTACCAGAAGGTCGAATCCTGGGTGCATACCGGGAAGACCTTCGATCCCAAGGCCGAGGAAGAGCGCATGGACAACGGGCTGGCCGAGCAGATCTACGAGCTCGACCGCTGCATCGAGTGCGGCTGCTGCGTGGCCGCCTGCGGCACGGCGCTGATGCGCGAGGACTTTCTCGGCGCGGTGGCCTTAAACCGCGTGGCCAGGTTCATGATCGATCCGCGCGACGAGCGCACCGAAAAACAGTACTTCGACGTGGTCGGCCACGACTACGGCGTCTTCGGCTGCATGGGCCTGCTCGCCTGCGAGGACGTCTGCCCTAAGGACATCCCGCTCCAAGACCAGCTGGGCATGCTGCGGCGCAAGATGGCCTTGGCCGCGGTGCACAACATCCTACCCAAATTCCTGCGCAGGGACTAAAGAGGAGGGAGCGATGCGAACCATAGCCGCAAACGACATCATCGAAAAAGTCGCGGACATGTGCATCAAGGCCAACCGCGACCTGCCGGCCGACGTCCTGGCCAAGTTCAAGGAGCGTCAGGCCGCCGAAACCGGGGCCGCGGCCAAGGAGATTTTCCGCCAGCTGCTCGAGAATGCCGAGCTGGCCGCCGAAACCGGGCTGCCCCTGTGCCAGGACTGCGGCTTGGCCGTGTTCTTCGTGGAACTGGGCGAGGGCGTGCAAGTCTCCGGAATGGGCCTGCGCCAAGCGATCAATGAGGGCATGGTCAAGGGCTACAAGGACGGCTACCTGCGCAAGTCCTCCTGCGACCCGTTCTCGCGCAAGAACACCGGCGACAACTCCCCGGCCATCATCCACTTCGACATCGTGCCCGGGGACAAGCTCAAGATCACCATGATGGCCAAGGGCGGCGGTTCGGAGAACATGTCGCGGGTGACCATGCTCTCTCCGGCCCAGGGCTGGAAAGGCATTAGGGAGTTCGTGATCAACCGGGTGGCCGAGGCCGGTCCCAACCCCTGTCCGCCGGTTATCGTGGGCGTCGGTATCGGCGGCAACTTCGAGCTGGCGGCGGTCAACTCCAAAAAGGTCCTCCTGCGCGAGCTCGATGACACCCATCCCGATCCGGCGATCGCCAAGCTCGAAGACGAGCTGCTCACGGCCATCAACAAGCTCGGCGTCGGCCCCATGGGCCTGGGCGGCAAAACCACCTGCCTGGCGGTCAAGATCCTGGTCGCGCCCTGCCATCTGGCCAGCCTGCCCCTGGCGGTGAACATCCAGTGCCACTCCGCAAGGCACAAGGAGGTGGTATTCTAATGGCTGAGCATCATTTGAAAACCCCGCTGACCGACGCGGACGTGGAAAAGCTGGCCATAGGCGACGTGGTGTATCTGACCGGCACCATCTACACCGGCCGCGACGCGGCCCACAAACGCCTGGCCGACTCGCTCGACAAGGGCGAGGCCTTGCCTTTTGACCTCAAGGGCGCGCTCATCTACTACGTGGGCCCGAGCCCGGCCCCTCCCGGCCGTCCCATCGGCGCGGCCGGTCCGACCACCAGCTACCGCATGGATTCCTTCGCCCCACGCTTGCACAGCCTGGGGCTCAAGGCCACCATCGGCAAGGGCAAGCGTTCCCAGGAAGTCAAGGACGCCATGATCAAGTACAAGGCGGTCTACCTGGGCGCCACCGGCGGTGCGGGCGCGCTTCTGTCCCAGCGCATCAAGGCGGCCAAGGTCATCGCTTACGAAGACCTGGGCCCGGAGGCCATCCGCGAACTGATCGTGGAGGATTTCCCGCTCTTGGTCATCAACGACTGCCACGGCGGCGAGCTTTACGTGCAGCCCGACCTGGCGGCGGCATTGCAAGGATGACGACCCCATCCGCGTAAGCGCTCCACGTCTTGCCCCGGATCGCCTTTGGCGGTCCGGGGCGGCCGGGGCGCTGGCCTAGGCATTGGGGCGCTGCAGGCGAGGACGCAACGATCATGACTCCGAACGAAAACCCGGTGGCGGAAAAAGCCATGCCCGTGGGCGCGGCCTTGGTGGTCGGCGCGGGAATCGCCGGCATGCAGGCCGCACTCGACCTGGCCGACCAAGGCTTCAAGGTCTATCTGGCCGAGCGCGAGGCCGGGATCGGCGGGACCATGGCCAAGCTGGACAAGACCTTCCCGACCAACGACTGCGCCCTCTGAATTAGCTCGCCCAAACTCGTCGAGTGCGGTCGGCACCCGAACATAGAACTGATTACCCTGGCCGAGGTGGCCAAGGTCGAAGGCCAGGCAGGGAACTTCAACGTCACCCTGGCCGTGGCACCGCGTTACGTCGATCCGGACAAGTGCATCGCCTGCGGCGAGTGCGCCGCCAAGTGCCCGAAGCGCGTTCCGGACCCCTTCAACGCGGGTCTTTCCGATCGCAAGGCCGCCTATATCCTGTATGGCCAGACCGTGCCGCTCAAATACGCCGTCGATCCCGAGCATTGCATTTACCTCGCCAAAGGCAAGTGCCGGGCCTGCGAGAAGGTCTGTCCCACCAAGGCCGTCAATCTCGATCAAACCGGCGTCCATCGCCTGATCAAGGTCGGCGCGATCGTGCTCGCCCCGGGGTTTAAGACCTTCGATCCGTCGCATCTGGACTATCTGGGGCTGCGGGCCATCCCGGACGTGGTCACCAGCCTGGAATACGAGCGTCTCTTGTCCTCGTCCGGACCGAATCTTGGGCACTTAAGGCGTCCCTCGGACGGGGCCGAGCCGAGGAAGGTGGCCTGGATCCAGTGCGTGGGCTCGCGTTCGCTGAACCAGTGCGACAACGCGTACTGCTCGGGCGTGTGCTGTATGGCCGCGGTCAAGCAGGCGCTTTTGACGGCCGAGCATGCCAAAGAGATCGCCGACCGGGTGATCTATTGCATGGACATGCGCACCCACGGCAAAAATTTCGAAAGCTACTACGAAAAAGCCCAGGCCCAGGGCGTGCGCTTCCTGCGTTCCCGGCCGCATACGCTCGCCGCCGGTCCCGAGGGCCGCGGCGTGTCCGTCCGCTACGCCAGCGAAGCGCGTCGAGAGCTGACCCTGGACTTCGACATGGTGGTGCTTTCAGTCGGGCTCGAGGCCCCGCGCCATTTCGCCCGGCTCGCCGAAACCATGGGCATCGCCTTGAACGACCTGCGTTTCGCGGCCACTCAGGACCTGGCCCCGGTAGCGACGAGCCGGCCGGGAATCTACGTTTGCGGCTGTTTTGCCGGACCCAAGGACATTCCCCAATCGGTGGTCGAGGCCTCGGCTGCGGCCTGCGCCGCCGCGGGCCAACTGGTCCTGGCCAGGGGGGCCTTTGTGCCCGAAACCGCGCCGAGGACGGTCATCGACGTGACCGGCGAGCCACCGCGTCTGGGCGTGTTCGTGTGCTCCTGCGGCACCAACATCGCCGGGGTGGTGGACGTGGCCAGGCTGGCCGAGGGAGCGGCAAAACTGCCCCACGTGGTCCACGTGGAAAACGCCCTGTTCGCCTGCGCTCAGGATTTTCAGGAGCGCATCAGCGAAGCGGTGCGCGAGCGCGGGCTCAACCGCGTGGTGGTGGCGGCCTGCACCCCGCGCACCCACGAGCCGCTCTTCCAGGAAACCATCGCGAGCGCCGGACTCAACAAATATCTCTTCGAGATGGCCAATATCCGCAACCAGGCCTCCTGGGTCCATGCCGACGACCCGGCCGCGGCCACGGACCGGGCCATGGACCAGGTGCGCATGGCCGCGGCCAAGGCTGTGCGGCTTCGCCCCCTGTGCGAACCCAAACTTTCGGTCATCCCCCGGGCCCTGATCGTGGGCGGCGGGCTGGCCGGCATGACCGCCGCCCTGGAGCTGGCCAAACAGGAATTCCAGGTCCACATCGTCGAGCGCCAGGCGGAACTGGGCGGCAACGCGAGGTCGCTTCGGGCGACCTTGGGCGGCCAGGACGTGGCCATGCATCTGGCCAGGCTGCGCCGTCGGGTGGAAGAAGACGAGCGCATCACCGTGCACCTGGGCAAGGCGGTCGCGGCGGTCACGGGCTATGTCGGCCGCTTCGCTACCACCCTTGCGCCCGTCAGCGGCCAGGGAGAAACCGAGGTCGTGGAGCACGGCGCGGCCATTTTGGCCGTGGGCGGGCTGGAAGCGAAAGCCAACGACTACGGCCACGGCAAGCACCATCGCATCATGACCCATCTGGAGATCGACCGGGCCTTGCGTTTCGGCTCGCTCGACCCCTACGACGTGGGCACGGCCGTGTTCATCCAGTGCGTCGGCTCGCGCGAGCCGCACCGGCCGTATTGTTCCAGGCTGTGCTGCACGCACACCCTCAAAACAGTCTTGTATCTCAAGGAAAAAAATCCCGACCTGCGCGCGTTCGTGCTCTACCGCGACATGCGCCCCTACGGCGAACGCGAGCTGCTCTATCAGAAGGCCAGGGAGCTGGGGGTGATCTTCATCCGCTTCGAGCTTGAGACCAAGCCCTGGGTGGTGGTCGGCGGCGACGACATCACGGTCTATGTCAAGGACCATATCCTGGGCGATCTTCTGGAACTGCCGGCCGACATTCTGGGCCTGGCCACGGGCATCGTGCCGAGCGACGCGAGCGACCTGGCCAGGATGTTCAAGGTGCCGCTGGACGCGGACGGCTGGCTGGTCGAGGCCCACGCCAAGCTGCGTCCCGTGGATTTCGCCACCGACGGGGTGTTCATGGCCGGCATGGCCCATTACCCCAAGCCCATCGAGGAGGCCGTGGCCCAGGCCCAAGCCGCCGCCGGCCGGGCCGGGGCGCTGCTCGCCCGCAAGGAAATCACCTTGCCGGGACTGGTCTCGCGCATCGATACGGGTTTGTGCTCGGGCTGCGGCGTGTGCCTGGCGGTCTGCCCCTACGGGGCGATTTCGCGGGGAGACAACAACCTGGCCGTGGTCAACGAGGCCTTGTGCAAGGGCTGCGGCCTGTGCGCCGCCTGCTGCCGCTCCGGCGCGCCCAGCCTTTTCGGATTCACCGACGCCGACATTCTGGCCCAGGTGGACGCCATGTTTGGAGACCACGCATGTTGACTGAAGAATTTTCACCGCGCATCGCCACCTTCCTGTGCAATTGGTGTTCTTACGGCGCGGCTGACATGGCCGGGGTGGGGCGGTTCACCTATCCGGCCGATTTCAGGGTGGTGCGCATCCCCTGCACCGGACGCCTGAGCCCCAAGTTTATTCTTTCCGCCTTGCGCCAGGGCGCGGACGGGGTCTGGGTGTCCGGCTGCCATCCCGGCGATTGCCATTATATTTCCGGTAACCTGACCGTCCGGCGCCATTTCACCTTGCTGAGGAACCTCTTGGAGTACGTCGGTGTTGAACCGGGTCGGCTGCATTTTTCCTGGATCTCCTCGGCCGAGGCGGACAAGTTCGCCCGGGTGGCCACCGAGGTCGCAGCGGCCGTACGCGCGCTCGGACCGGTGCAAAACGCCTTAAACGCGCTGATCAAGGCGGTCTGAAGTGCGAACGCGAATCGTCAATATCCGCGCCGCAGCGAGAGAGGCCCTGGAAAACGGGCAGTGCCGGGTGGTGGCCGGTTACGCTCCGGGCACCATAGCCATGCGCGCGCGGCCGATCTTCATCGACAAGCCCGAAGACGTCCACAAGCTGACCTGGAGCAGTTTCTGCACCGGCAATCTGGCCGGGCTGCTCAACCAGGCGGCGGTCGCGGCCTCCGGCAGGATCGGCGTGGTCGCCCAGGGCTGCGTCAGCCGCAACCTGGTCGGGCTGATCGGCGAGGGCAGGCTTGCGCGCGAAAACCTGTTCATCATCGGCGTTCCCTGCCTGGGCATGGCCGAGCGGCGCAAGATCGAGGCCAAATACCCCGGCCGGGCGATCATCGCCGTGGAAGAGGCCGAGGACGTGTTCGTGGTTCGGGGCAAGCGCCGGGAAGAGCGCATGCTGCGCCGCGACGTGCTCAGGGACAACTGCTATACCTGCGTGCAGCGCAATCCCGTGATCTTCGACGTGCTTGTCGCCGACGCCGTGCCCGATCCCGATCCCGGCGCCGGCGGCGACATCGACAAGGTGGCCGCGCCTTGGGAGAAACTCTCCTCCGAGGGACGCCTGGCGGCTTTCCAAGAGGCCTACAAGGGGTGCACCCGCTGCTACGCCTGCCGGGACGTCTGCCCGCTGTGCTACTGCGCCACCTGTTTCGTGGACGAATCAAATCCTCAGTGGGCGGGCAAGACCCAGGATTTCGCCGATATCGCCACGTATCATCTCCTGCGCGCCCTGCATTGCGCCGGGCGCTGCACCGACTGCGGCGCCTGCGAGTCGGCCTGTCCGCAAAATATCAAGGTGCGCCGGCTGACCAGTAAACTGGAAAAAGACGTGCGCGCCCTGTACGGCCACCAGGCCGGCATGGCCCTGGGCGAGGCGCCGCCCTTAACCGTGTACCGGCCGGACGATCCGCAGGATTTCATCAAGTAGGACCCACGCATGGAAAGTTATCTTCTGGCCAAAGACCGGCTTGACGACTTCATTTCCCGCTTGGCGGGTTCGCATTCGGTCTTTGTTCCGGCCAAGGGCCGGGACGGGCTTTGCGGATACGTCCCGGCCGAGCGGGCCGTCCCGGGAAGCGCTCTGACTCCCGAGGGCGGCAAGACCGACATGCCGCCCAAGTCCTTTGTCTTTCCCCAGACCGAGGTGCTTCTGCGCTTCGACAACCGTCCGGGCGAGGGGGGCATGATCCTGCGCGAGGAGCCGGGCCCGGCCGGCCGCACCCTGGTGCTCGGGGTGCGACCCTGCGACGCCAAGGCCGTCTCCATGCTCGACGGCATTTTCGGCTGCGACGCATCCGGTGATGCGTCCGCGGATGCTCCCGGCGCCGACCCGTACTGGAAAGCCCGGCGCGCGGCCACGATATTTTTCGGCCTGGCCTGCAACTATCCCTGCCCGACCTGCTTTTGCGATCAGATGGGTTGCGGCCCGCACCACCGCGAAGGCCTGGACGCCTTGTGGGTGGATCTGGGCGAGTCCTATCTCGTCACGCCCCTGACCGAGCGCGGCCGCGAGCTTGTCTCCGGGCTTGAGCCGGCGACCCAAGCCGGCCTGGACCGGGCCGAAAGTCTCAAGGTCGAGGCCCAGGCGCTTCTGACCGAGAAAATCCCCCTGGACGGGGTCAATGAACGCAGCGTTCTCGAACTGTGCGCCTTGCCCCTGTGGGAGGAGCTGGCCGCGACCTGCCTGAACTGCGGGGCCTGCACACATGTCTGCCCCACCTGCCACTGCTTCGACATCCAAGACGAGGTCAAGGGCGCGGCCGGCCGCCGACTGCGCAACTGGGACACCTGCATGTCCGGGCTTTTCACCCGCCATGCCTCGGGACACAACCCGCGCGGCGACAAACTTTCCCGGGTGCGCCAGAGATTTATGCACAAATTCAAGTATATCCCCGTCAAACGCAGGGTGGTAGGTTGCGTGGGCTGCGGCCGCTGCGTTGCGGCCTGTCCGGTGAACATCGACGTGCGCGAGGTGGTCCGGGCCATGAACGCGCGGCCCCCCCAACTCCCGGAGCGCTCGACATGACCAACCCTTACCTGCCGTATCCGGTGCGCCTGGCCGACGTCCGGGTGGAGACCGAGGACAAATTCATCCGCACCTTCCGGCTCGAGTTTCTCGACCCGGCCCAGGCGGGGGCGTTCACTTACGCGCCGGGTCAGTTCGCCGAACTCTCCCTGGCGGGCGTCGGCGAAGCCCCCATCGGCATCGCCTCCAGTCCGACCGAGGGCGAGAGTCTGCTTTTTTCGGTCTTCCGCACCGGCAAGGTCACCGAGGCCCTGCACGCGCTTGCCCCGGACGACGTCCTGGGCGTGCGCGGCCCGCTGGGCAGGGGCTTCCCCCTGGACGGACTCCAAGGCAAAAATCTGGTCATTATCGCCGGCGGCTTCGCCGTGACCACCCTGCGTTCGGCCATGGTCTGGTTGCTTGATCCGGCCAACCGGGGGAATTACGGCGAGATTACCTTCATCTACGGCGCGCGTGCCCCGGGCATGTTGCTCTACCGCGAGGAACTCGAAGCCTGGGGAGGGCGGGGCGACGTGGCCTGCTTCGTCACCGTGGACCGGCCGGCGCCGGGTTGGGACGGGTTGGTCGGGTTCGTGCCCAAGATCGTCGGGGACGCGGCCCCGAGTCCGGAAAACGCCGTGTCTCTGGTCTGCGGGCCGCCGGTCATGATCAAATATACCCAGCCTATTTTGAGCGAACTGGGTTGGCAAGACGGCCAAATCTTTTTATCGTTGGAGAACCGCATGAAGTGCGGCATCGGCATCTGCGGGCGGTGCAACGTCGGCCCCCATTACGTGTGCAAGGACGGGCCGGTTTTCACCAAGGCCGAACTTGACCTTTTGCCCAGGGAATACTGAGGCGGGAAGGTGTGGGCTGGCAACCGGAAGCGACAATCGCGCCGCTCCCGTCAAACCCTGTTGTGCGGCGAGGTATTCCATGGCGAACACTATTTTGCGAAAAAGAAGCCTGATCCCGGGCATGACCAGTGAACTGGTCATCGACGCGCCGCATATCGCGGCCAAGGCCAGGCCGGGCAATTTCGTGATCCTGCGGGTCTGTCCCGAAGGAGAGCGCATCCCCCTGACCATCGCGGACGCCGATCCCACGGCCGGTACCATCACCATCGTCTATCTCGTGCTCGGCAAGACCACCGCGCACCTGGAGACCCTGGGGGAAGGCGACGACATTCTGGACCTGTGCGGCCCGCTTGGGAAGGCCACGGACATCCACAAGCTGCCGGGCGAGGTGATCTGCGTCGGCGGCGGCACGGGCATCGCCGCCATGCACCACATCGCCAAGGGCCACCACCGGGCCGGCAATTACGTGGTGGGCGTGATCGGGTCCAGAAGCAAGGATTTGCTCCTGTTTTACGACGAACTCAAAGCCATCTGCCCGGAAGTGCTGGTGTCCACAAACGACGGCAGCTTCGGCCGCCAGGGCCTGGTGACCGAGCTTTTGGAGGAGCGCCTCAAAAGTTCGCCCCTGGTCTCCGAGGTCGTGGGCGTGGGCCCGGTGCCCATGATGGAAGCCGTGGCCCGGGTGACCAAGCCCTTTGGGGTCAAGACCACCGTCAGCCTCAACTCCATCATGGTGGACGGCATCGGCATGTGCGGCGCCTGCCGCGTGTCGGTCGGGGGCGAGACCAAGTTCGCCTGCGTGGACGGTCCGGAGTTCGACGGGCAGTTGGTGGATTACCGCGAGCTGTCCCAAAGGCTTGGCGCGTTTAAGCCACAGGAACAACTTTCTTACGAGGAGTTCAAGAAAAGCCATGTCTGCAAATGCTCCCACTCCTAAAGGCAAGAAGGCCGCGCCCCGCACCCCCATGCCCGAGCAGGCGCCGGCCGCTCGTGTCAAAAATTTCAGCGAGGTGGCTCAGGGCTATACCCCGGAACTGGCCAAGGCCGAGGCGGCCCGGTGCCTGAAGTGCAAAAAGCCGTTGTGCCGCAAGGGCTGTCCGGTGGAGATCGACATCCCGGGATTCATTGCCAGGATCATCGAAAACGATCTGGACGGGGCGTACAAGGTCATCAGGGAAACCAACAGCTTACCTGCCGTGTGCGGCCGGGTCTGCCCCCAGGAAGTGCAGTGCGAGGGCCAGTGCGTCCTGGGCAAGAAATTCGAGCCCGTGGCCATCGGCCGCCTGGAGCGCTTCGTGGCTGACACACATCTCGCGGCCACGGCCTGCGAGACGTTGACCGGCGGCGACGAGTGCCGGCTGGTGCGCGAGGACTTGAAGGTCGCCTGCATCGGAAGCGGGCCGTCGAGCCTGACCGTGGCCGGCTATCTCGCCGCCCAGGGCGTTTCGGTCACGGTATTTGAAGCCCTGCACGAGCTTGGCGGGGTTCTGGTCTACGGCATTCCCGAGTTTCGCCTGCCCAAGGCGATCGTGCGCCAGGAAATCGACGCCATGCGCGCCCAGGGGGTTGAATTTCGGACCAACTGGGTCGGCGGCAAGACCATCACCGTGCCCGAGCTGATGGCGCAGGGCTACAAGGCGGTGTTTATCGGCGTGGGCGCGGGCCTGCCCAAGTTCCTGGGCGTGCCGGGCGAAAACCTGATCGGCGTGTTCTCGGCCAACGAGTTTCTCACCCGGGTCAACCTCGGCCGGGCCTACAAGTTCCCCGAGACCGACACGCCGGTCATCATCGGCAAAAACGTGGTCGTGTTCGGCGGCGGCAACGTGGCCATGGACTCGGCCCGCACGGCCATGCGCCTGGGCGCGGACAAGGTGACCATCGCCTACCGCCGCGGCGAATCCGAGATGCCCGCCCGCCGTGAGGAACTGCACCACGCCAAGGAAGAGGGTTTGCACCTCATGTGCCTGCACGGGCCCATCGAGTTCACCGGCGACGAAAAAGGCTATCTTACGAGCGTGCGGCTGCAGAAGATGATGCTCGGCGAACCCGACGCCTCCGGGCGCTGCCGGCCGGTGGCCTGCGAGGGCGACACCTGCGAGGTGCCCTGCGACATGGCCGTGGTGGCCGTGGGCACCGGGGCCAATCCGCTGATCCCCCAGAGCACGCCGGGCCTTGGCATCAATAAATGGGGCTACATCAACGCCGACCCGGAGACCGGGGAGACGAACATGCCGGGCGTCTTCGCCGGCGGCGACATCGTCACCGGCGCGGCCACGGTCATCTCGGCCATGGGCGCGGGACGCAAGGCAGCCAAGGAAATCGCCCGCAGGCTGCTGGGGTAGGCGGCAGACCTCTTTGCCGTGAAAGCGGGGTCCAGGGGCGGCAGCTCCGCGGAAAAAATTAGTGGTTTTGGTTTTCGCTCTTTGCGAACAACGGCCGCACTCGGCCCGCAATGATCCGGCCCTGGGGGCTCGCTATGCTGGTAGTCCAACCCCGGGAGCTTCCCCCGGCCGTCAGGAAGCATTTCAAGAAGTACGACCTTGGCCGTTGCCTGACCTGCGGCGCCTGTTCCAGCGGCTGCCCGATCACCGGCATGCCCGGCATGGAGAAATGGGACACCCGCAAGGTTATCCGCATGATCTCACTGGGTTTGCTCGATGAGGTGGTCAGCTCCAATTTTCCCTGGGTGTGCACCGGCTGCGGCCGCTGCGCCCACGCCTGCCCCATGAACATCGATATCGTGCCGGTCATGGCTCACTTAAAGCACCTGCGGCCCCGCGAAGAGGTGCCGGGCATCCTACACAAAGGCGTGGAAAAGGTCATGGAGACGGGCAACAACATGGCCATCTCCAAGGCCGACTACCTGGGCACCCTGGCCGACGTGGGCGCCGAACTCGCGGGGGAGGATTGTCCCGGCTTTTACGTGCCCGTGGACAAAGCCGGGGCAGATATCCTTTTTTTCCCCAATTCCAAGGAAATATACGGCGACTTCGAGGACCTGAAATGGTGGTGGAAAATATTTTACGCCGCCCGCGAGTCCTGGACCGTGCCCTCGGAGAACTGGGAGGCCGTGGATTGGGGCCTTTTCACCGCCAACTACGAGGTCACCCGTACTCTGGCCCAGCGCAAGATCGACAAACTGCGGGAACTTGGGGTCAAGCGCATGATCATGCCCGACTGCGGCGGCGGCTCCTACGGTTGCCGGGTGGGCATGAAATTCTGCTCCCTCGACGACCCGTCCAACAAGGTCAATTACGCCTATCTCTACGAATACCTGCTGGAATTGCTCAAGGCCGGCCGGGTGACCCTGGACAAATCGGTCAACGCCGGTCGCCGTTTCACCTGGCACGACTCCTGTAAGCACGGCCGCGAATTGGCCCGGCATTTCGGCTTCGGCTATTTCGACGAACCGCGCTGGATCATCTCGCAATGCGTGGACGACTTCGTCGAGATGACCCCGAACCGGGAAAACAATTTCTGCTGCGGCGCCGGGGGCGGCAACTGGCCCATGCCTTATGAAAAGCAGTCGGCCTCCCACGGCCGGTTTAAGGCCGACCAGATCCGCGCCACCGGCGCCGACGTGGTGGTGGTCGGCTGCTCCAACTGTCGCGACCAGATCATGCGCCGCCTGCCCAAGTATTACCCGGACTTGAAATACGAAGTGAAATACATTTGGCAGTTGGTGGCCGAATCCCTGGTCATCGAGCCCAGGGGCGAGGAGGAAATGGAGCGCCTTCAGGCCGAGGCCGCCGCCCAGTGGGCCGCCTTCGGCGTGGAGGTCGAGGAATGATCCGGGGAATTTGACGTTGGTCTTTCGGGAGGGGCGGCCATGAAGCGCATGTCGTTGAAACTGAAATTTCTGGTGCCGATTTTGAGTTTGGTCCTGGTCGGGATGGCGATCATGGTCTGGCTCGGGGCCAAGGGGACCCGGACGGCGGCCATGGCCATGCTGCGCGAGGATTTGCCGATCATCGGGGACAGTATCGTCCAGGAAGTTTCCGGCCGGGTACGCCTGCAACTGGAGTCGCTCGAGTCCTGGACGCAAATCGCCGTGGTTCAGGCAGTGATCCAAGGCGAATCCCCTGAAACTTTCCAGGAACGCATGGGCCCGGTGATCAAGACCATGCCCGGCCTCGGTCTGGACTACGTCAACCTCTATTCGCTAAAGGGTGATTTGTTGGCCACCAGTCTGCCCGGCCCTCCCGCCAAGCTCAACATGGCCGACCGGGATTATTTCCTGGCGGTAGCCAAGCAAGGCAAAGATTTCTTTATTTCAAAGGCGATAGTCAGCAGAATTACCAACAAACAGGTCATCACCCTGTCCAGGCCGGTGCACGACGCCTCCGGGAAGGTCATCGGCGTGCTCACCGGCACGGTGGACCTGAACGCCCTGACCCGGCAACTGACCGCCACCCGGATCGGCTCCACCGGCTTTGTCGCCGTGTTGGAGCCCGGCGGGAACACCATCGCTCATCCGGAGGCGGGACAACTGCTCAAGGATGATCTGTCCAAGACCGCGCTTGGTAGCCATGCCCTTGGCGTGACCGGCAACGAACTCTACCAGTCGGCCGAGGACGGGGGACGGCTTACGGCCATCCGCAAGGAGGCCCTGACCGGCTGGACGTTTATTGTCTTTGCACCCATGGAGGACATGCAGGCCTTGGTGGACGAGGGCGTCCGGCGCGAAGCGACCGCCGCGCTGATTCTGGCCGTGGCGCTTCTGGCCGCCATTTGGGCCTTCTCAGTGACCATCGTCACCCGCCCGGTCAATCGTTGCGAAGAATACGCAACGGCCGTGGCCCAGGGCCGGCTGGACGAGACGTTGAGCTTCGTAAGCGGCGACGAACTGGGCATCCTGGCCGATTCGCTGCGCCACATGGTGGGCAAGCTCAAGGCCAATATGGAAGAGATCAAGGAGAAGGAAGGCCAGGCCACTGCCCAGGCGGTCAAGGCCGAAGAGGCGTTGTGCGAGGCCAAGGAAGCCCGCGCACATGCCGACCAGTCGCGTTGCCAAGGCATGTTCGAGGCGGCCGACAAGCTGACACAGGTGGCCGAAGGGCTCCAGAGCGCTTCGGAACAGTTGGCCGGCAATATCCGCGAGATCGCGGGCGGCATGACCTCCCAGCAGGAGCGCACCACCCAGACGGCCGCGGCCATGGAGCAGATGAACGCCACCATTATTGAGGTTTCGCGCAATGCCGGCAAGGCAGCCGAACAGGTGGGCGAGGCCAAATCCAGGGCAGGGGAAGGCGAGGCCTTGGTCACCAAAGTGGTCGAAGCGGTTACCGGGGTCGCGCTGCTGGCCAAGGACCTGGCCGTGGCCATGGAAGAACTCGGCCGCCAGACCAAAAGCGTGGACGCGATCATGAACGTGATCGGCGACATCGCCGACCAGACCAACCTTTTGGCGCTCAACGCCGCCATCGAGGCGGCCCGGGCCGGGGACCACGGCCGGGGATTCGCGGTGGTGGCCGACGAGGTGCGCAAACTGGCGGAAAAAACCATGAACGCCACCAAGGAAGTGGCCGCCACCATGGGCTCCATCCAGGATGTCACCGCGCGCAACGTAACCAAGGCCGGGGAAATGGCCGGGGTGGTCGAACAGGCCGCGGACCTGGCCCGGCAGTCCGGCGGGGCGCTTTCAGGCATCGTTGAGATCGTGGGCCAGGCCGCCGGGCAGATGCATTCCATCGCCGCGGCCGCGCAGGAGCAGTCCGCCACCAGCGAGCACATCAACCAGTCGGTCGAGGGCATCCGCGCCGTAACCGCCCAGGTGGCCCAGGGCATGGCCCAGTCCGAACAGACCATGAATTCGCTCGCGGCCGAGGCCGACCATCTCCAGGACGTCATCGAGGGATTGCGCCGCACGGACGCCATCGAAGGCTAGGGAAGCATCTTACGAACAAACGCCTCCCAAGTCCGGGCTTGGGAGGCGTTTTTTTTCGCCGGGGCGGAGTAAGGCTTAGCGCCTGGCGGCCTGCCGGAACACGTCCAGGGTTTGCCGGGCGGTCTTTTCCCAGGAAAAGCGCCGGGCGTTGGCCAAGCCCTTGGCGGCAAGCTCCGCGCGCAAGCCGGGATCGCCCGCCAGGCGGATGAGTCCTTCGGCGATGGCCGCGACCGAGCCGGGATCGACCAGGTAGGCCGAGTCCCCGGCCACTTCGGGCAGGGCGGTGGTGTTCGAGCACAAAACCGGCACGCCCTGGGCCTGGGCTTCCAGGACCGGCAGGCCGAAGCCCTCGAAGAGCGTGGGGAAAACGAAGACCGTGGCCGCCTTGTACAAGACCGGCATCTGCCACCTGGGGATAAAGCCGAGCTTGCGCACGCGCGCCGTGAGCCCCATCTCCCGCACCCAGTCGTCCCAGGCCCCGCCCCAGGCCGTCCCTCCGGTGACCACCAAGTCGAAATCGCAGTGAGCGGCCGCCAGTTTGAAGGCGGCCAGCAGGGCGCGCAGGTTTTTACGGGGCGAGATGTTGCCGGTGTACAGGAAAAAGTCGCGCGTCAGTCCGTGTCGCTCCCTCAATGCGGCCGTCTCTTCGGGGGAGACCTCCCTGGCGTACATGGCGTCCGGGGCCAGGTGGATGGTGGCCGTTTTGTCCCCGGGCGCGCCGGTGATGTGGGTCAGGTCGCGCCTGGTGGCCTCGGAAACGGCGATCAGCCGGGTGGCGTTTTTCGCGGCGCGGCGGATGGCGTAGCGCATGTAGATGGTGTCGGCCAGCTTGTACATGCGATAGTCACGCACGAAATAGCCCAGGTCGTGCATGGTCACCACGCTCGGCCGGCCAACCGCCGGACTCATGTTGGAAAAGGGAAAGAAGGCCAGGTCGATCTTGTGGCGGCGCAGGGCCGCGGGCAGTTTGACCCAGTCGAAATAGAGCCGGTTGGAAACGCCGAGCGACACCTCCTCGGCCCCGGGAAATGACCCGAAATACGACTTGTTCGTGTAAAAAAGGACGTAGCGGTTGCCTTGGTCGACGCCCAGCAAGGCCTCAAGCAGGCTGATCAGGTATTCCTTGGCCCCGCCGGACTCGTAGTCCAGGACCCGGGCATTGACGCCGATGCGCATGGCGCTCCTTGCGGAATATGGCCGCCGGATGAAAATGGTCCCAGCGGCCCAAGGGGCAATCGCCCCTTTGGAATCCCTTTCAATGAGTAAAGGGAGCGAAAAATATCTTTATTTTTGTGCTCCCATATAAAAGTACGGTCACGACGTTGGCCTGCCCCCGTGGCGTTGCGGCCCAAGTACTAATGCGACGAGTCCGCGCTGGCAAGGCCGGCTTGGTGCAGCAGGCGGCCGTCGAAATCGAAGACATAGAGGTCCAAAGCGGGCGTCGGACCGGCATGGAGGCGGGCCTGGGTCAGGGCTTTCGCGGCGAGCATGCCCAGCGCCCCCGGCCGGGCGGGGTCGCCCTCCAGAAGTTCCAGCACGCGCCGGGCGGTGACCGCCCCGCGGCAGCCGGCCATGGTTTGGGCCGCCGCCCCGGCCTCGCGCAGCCACTCGGCCAGGACGGCGAAATCCACCGCGCCGCTTGTGGCGTGGGTGTAGGCGTAGCCAAGGGCCATTTTGACCAGTTTGCCGAAAAAACAACCCAGGATAATGCGTCCAAAACCCCGCTTGGCCGCCTCGGACAACGAAAAGGCGAAATAGTCCGCGGCCTGGACAAAACCCTGGTCCGCCAGGTGTGGCATTTCTCGGTGCAGGAAGCGTTCGCTTTTGCGGCCCGTGGTCAGGGCGATTTCGGTGAGCCCGGTGGCCCGGGCCACGTTCAGGCCGCCCGTGATTGTGGCTTTCCAGGCCGAATGGCTGAACGGCTTGACGATTCCGGTCGTGCCCAGGATGGAGATGCCGCCCATGATGCCCAGGCGCGCGTTGAGCGTTTTTTGAGCGATCTTTTCGCCGTGCTCGACCTCCACGGTCAACTGAACCGCACCCGGATAGCCGGCCGCGTCCATGGCTTCGGCGGCCGCCGCGCGGATCTGGCGCATGGGGTCGGGATTGATGGCCGCCTGGCCTGGAACCACCGCCAGCCCGGGCAGGGTCACCCGGCCCACCCCGGCCCCGCCGGCGACGCTCACCCGCGCACCGTCCTGGCCGTCGGCAAGCAGGGCCCGGCACATGACGCGCGCGCCGTGGGTTGCGTCAGGGTCGTCGCCGCCGTCCTTGATGACGCTGACCCGGGCCTGGTTTTCGCCAAGCATTTCGTAACCGGCCAGGGGGACGACGAGCCTGCCCCCGGCGGGCAGGGGAATCTCGATGCGCTCCGGGGCTTGCCCGGTCAAAAGCCGGCCAATCGCGGCCTTGGCCGCGGCTGCGGCCGCCGAACCGGTGGTGAAGCCCTGGCGGGAGCCTCGTCTAGCCATGAGCGTTATCCCGGGACGAAAGCCCGTCATGATACGCCGCGCACAGGCGCATGAAATGCCCGGGTATCTCCGGAGCGCCGGCGAAATGCAGGTGGACGTAGCTGCCCAGGACGTTGCCGAGGGGAAAGCCTTCCGGGCCGGGCAAAGCCCCCCGGCTGCCCGTCATACGGTAGATTCCCGGCATCTCCGGCCCGCCATATTCGGCAATCCGGGAATAATGGAATTCGTGGCCCCTGACCGTGGTTCCGGCCGGCCCGAGCACGCTCGGGGCTTGGGTCACGATCTCGCGGTAGCCCAGGGCCTGGCGTTTTTCACCCATGGCCGCCAGGAAGGGGAACACCCCGGCCATGGGGAAGACTTCGCCCCGAGCGTCGCTCACGGCGCGCATGAGATACATGAAACCGCCGCATTCGGCGTAGACCGGCCCGCCGGCGAAAGCAAAGGCGCGCATTTCTCCGCGCAGGGAAATGTTTTCGCTGAGCTGCAGCGCATAGAGTTCGGGATAGCCGCCGCACAGATAGACGCCACCGATGTCCTTGGGCAGGGCGGCGTCGCGCAGCGGGGAAAAAAACACGATCTCGGCCCCGGCTTCTTCAAGCAGGCACAGATTTTCCTGGTACATGAAGCAAAAGGCCCGGTCGCGGGATACGGCCAGCCGTGTTCGCGCGGGCCGGGGGCGAAAGCCGGGGGAGGGGGCCTCGGGCGGGACAACGATGGCGCAACGCGCGAGCAGGCCGCTTAAGTCCAGGCGGCGCTCCGCGGCGTGAGCCAGTCCGGCGAAGAATCCAGCGTTTACGTCCGCATCTTCGGCGGTGACCAGGCCCAGGTGACGCGAGGGCAGGCTGAAGGCGGGATCGCGGGGCAGGGCGCCGAGAAAAGGGAGGCCGTCCAATCCGGCAAAAGCCTGACGCAGGACGCATTCGTGGCTGTCGCTGGCGACGTTGTTGCAGATCACCCCGGCGAGTTTGAGGTCAGGGTCGAAGCGGGCGTAGCCCAGGGCCATGGCCGCGGCCGAACGGCCCATGGCGGCGGCGTCCAGAACCAGCACCACCGGCAGGCCGAGCAAGGCGGCCGCCTGGGCGGCGCTGCCCTGGCCGGAATCCCCGGAGACACCGTCGAACAGGCCCATGGCCCCCTCGACCACGGCCACGTCGGCGCATGCCGCATAGCGGGTGAAGCAGCGTTTGAGGGCCGCTTCGCCCATCATCCAGCCGTCGAGATTGTGGCTTGGCCGCCCGGTAATCAGGGCGTGGTGGCCCGGATCGATGAAGTCCGGTCCGGTCTTGAAGGCCTGCACCCGTAAGCCCCGTCCGGCCAAAGCCGCCATGATCGCCAGGCTGAGCGTGGTCTTGCCGCAGCCGGATTTGGCCCCGGCGATCAAAAAGGCGGGCATGGTCGTCACGTCGTGGGTCATGGCCCACCCGTCATACCCTGCCGGGCGGCGCATGAAAAGCGCCAAACGCGGTCAGGGCCAGATTGAAAGGCAAGTCCAAAGGGGCTATGGCGTGTATGCCGTTTGGACGCGGCGCGAGGCCCGGGGCGTTTCCCCTGCCCGGGAAGGTGTACACGTTATGAAAATACTGCTTATCAACTACGAATATCCACCGGTCGGCGGCGGGGCGGGCAACGCCACCGCCTTTTTGGCGCGGCAGTTCGTCGTGGCCGGCGTCACGCCGGTGGTCTTGACCACGGCCTTCGGTTGCCTGCCCAAACGGGAGAACGATGACAACGTCCTGGTGGCCAGGATTGCCACCGGCCGACGCCAAGCCGACCGCTGTTCGGTCCCGGAAATGAGTTCGTTTATGCTGCGGGCCATCCCTGCCGCGCTTGCCTTGCACCGCGAATTTACCTTCGACGCCAGCCTGGCCTTTTTCGGCATCCCCGGCGGCCCGGCTGCGTACGTCCTCAAACGGCTGCGACGGGTGCCGTATGTCGTTTCCTTGCGCGGCGGCGACGTGCCGGGCTTTTTGCCCAGCGACCTCAAGGGTTTCCACACCCTGACCCGGCCCGTAATCCGCCACATCTGGAAGCACGCGGCCGCGGTCGTGGCCAATAGCCAGGGCCTGGCCGAGCTGGCGGGGCAAACCGCGGGGGATATGCCCGTGCCGGTCATCGCCAACGGCGTGGACACGGAGCGGTTCGCGCCCGGTCCGCCTGGCAGCGCCTCCGAACCGGCCCGGCTGCTTTTCGTCGGCCGGGTGGTACGGCAGAAAGGCCTGGACATCCTGCTGCCGGCCCTGGCCGGCTTGGCCAAACAGCACGAATTTCACCTCGACGTGGTCGGCGACGGCGGTGAAGTCAAGGAACTCAAAGCCCTGGCCGAACGCCTGGGCATTGGCGACAAAGTGTCCTTCCTGGGCTGGCGCGACCGCGACGCCTTGCCCGGCCTGTACGCCCGCTCAGACGTCTTCGTCTTCCCCTCGCGCGACGAGGGCATGCCCAACGCGGTTTTGGAGGCCATGGCCAGCGGCCTGCCGGTGGTGGCCACGGACATCGCCGGCAACGAGGAACTGGTGCGCCACGGCCAAACCGGCCTGTTGACCCCTTGCGAGGACGCGGCTGCTCTCACCGAGGCCTTAGGCAGCCTGCTCGCGGACCGGGAAATGGCCAAGCGCTACGGCCAAGCCGGCCGAGACTTGGCCCGGGAACACTATTCCTGGAGCGCGGCGGCGAGGTCCTATCTCGATCTGATCGCCAAGGCGGTTGCCAAGGCGGGATAATTCCGCCCGAGCCCTTGATTTTCCACCCTCCAAGCTTATCTTACAGGTCTGTTGCCAAACGGAACAAGGTAATATTCGTTCAACATAAACCACAAGGGGATTTCAAAGGGGCGCAGTCCCTTTGGCCGCCGGAGGCTTTTTTCGCATGGAATTCACCAGCCATATCCACATCGAGGGGGCGCGCCAGCACAACCTCAAGAACCTCGACCTCGACATTCCCCGCGACCAGATGGTGGTCGTCTGCGGCCCGAGCGGCTCGGGCAAGTCCACCTTGGCCTTCGACATCGTCTACGCCGAGGGCCAGCGCCGCTACGTGGAATCGCTTTCGGCCTACGCCCGCCAGTTCCTGCCCCAGCTCGACAAGCCCCAGGTGGATAAGATCGAGGGCCTGTCCCCGGCCATTTCCCTGGAGCAGCAGACGGCCACCCGCAACCCCCGTTCGACCGTGGGCACGGTGACCGAGATCTACGATTTTCTGCGCGTGTTCTACGCCCGCCTGGGCAAGCCGCATTGTCCGCAATGCGGCCGGGAGATATCCGCCCAGACCACGGAGGCGATCGTGGACGCGGTTATGGCCATGGCGCCCGGAACCAAACTCATGTTGCTCGCCCCGCTGGCCGAGCACCAAAAGGGCGCGAGGGCGGACCTGCTCGCCAAGCTCAAGGCCCAGGGCTTCGTGCGCGTGCGGGTGGACGGCGAGGTCGTTTCGCTCGATCCCTTGCCCGAACTCGACAAGAACAAGCGCCACAATATCGACTTGGTCGTGGACCGGCTGGTGGTTAAGGAGGGCATGCGCAACCGCCTGGCCGACTCGGTCGAGCTGGCCCTGGCCCACGGCAAGGATCGCGTGGTCGCGCACGTCCCGGGACAAGCGGACATCATCTATTCCACCTCGGCGGTCTGTCCGGCCTGCAAATTGTCCCTGCCCGCCCCCAGTCCGCAGCTTTTTTCCTTCAACAGCCCCCAGGGGGCCTGTACGGCCTGCGGCGGCCTCGGCACGACCGAGTATTTCGAGCCGCGCCTGATCGCCCCGAACCTGGGCCTGTCCATCGCCGGGGGGGCGATTTTGCCCTGGAAAAGTCCGCGCGCCCTGTCTCGTTACCGCGACGAGCTCTCGTCGCTTGGGCGCAAATACGGCTTTGGCCTGGACACGCCGCTGCGCGACTTTTCCCCGGCGGCGCGCCTGGCCCTGTTCGACGGCGACCTGGAAATGGGCTGGCGCGGCGTGGCCGGTCTTTTGGAAGCCGCCCAGGAGATGGGCCACATCTGGCGCGACGAACTCTCCAGATACCGGCAAAGCCGCCCCTGTCCGGCCTGCCAGGGGGCGCGGCTCAAACCCGAGGCGCTGGCGGTCAGGGTCGGCGAACTGAGCATCTTCGATTTTTGCTCCCTGCCCATCCAGCGGGCGCTGTCATGGCTCTCGGAACACCATTTCGAGGGCACGGACGCGCTGGTGGCCGTGCCGCTGCTCAAGGAACTCACCCACCGCCTGGGCTTCTTGAACAATGTCGGACTGGAATACTTAAGCCTGGGCCGCAACATGGCCACGCTCTCCGGCGGCGAGGCCCAGCGCATCCGCCTGGCCGGGCAACTCGGAAGCGGCCTGGTCGGGGTCACCTATGTGCTCGACGAGCCCAGCATCGGCCTGCACCCGCGCGACAACAGCCGGCTGCTTGGCACCCTGCGCAGCCTGCAAGCACGCGGCAACACCGTGCTGGTCGTGGAGCACGACGAATCCGCCATCCGCGCCGCCGACCATATTCTCGAACTCGGTCCGGGCTCGGGCCTGCTCGGCGGCGAAATCGTTTACCAGGGCGACGTCGCCGGCCTGCTCGCCGCGCCGGATTCCCTGACCGCCAAATACCTGCGTGGCGATCTCTCCATCGCCAGGCCGGAAAAGCGGCGCAAGCCCAAGGCGTATCTGACCGTCAAGGGCGCGCGCACCAACAACCTGCAAAACCTCGACTGCCGCATCCCGCTGGGTTGCCTGGCCTGCGTCACCGGTGTTTCCGGCTCGGGCAAAAGCTCGTTGGTGGTCGACACCGTCTACAAGCACCTGGCCCTGTCCCAGGGGGTGAAGGTGGATAACCCGGGCATGGTGGACGGCTTTGCCGGGGCCGAGAAGATCGAAAAAATCATCAGCATCGACCAGACACCCATCGGCCGCACCCCGCGCTCCAACCCTGCCACCTACACCAAAATCTTCGACGACATCCGGGGTATCTTCGCCTCCACCGCCGACGCGCGCAAACGCGGCTACAAACCCGGCCGCTTCAGCTTCAACGTGCGCGGCGGGCGCTGCGAGGCCTGCCAGGGCGACGGGGTGATCCGCGTGGAAATGCACTTCCTGCCCGACGTCTTTGTCACCTGCGAGGTCTGCGGCGGCAAACGCTACAACCGCGAAACCCTGGACGTGCACTACAAGGGCGTGAGCATCGCCGAGGTCCTGGACATGACCGTGAGCCAGGCCAAGGCCTTTTTCGAAAACTACCCGGCCCTGAAGCGCCGCCTGGAAGTGCTGGAGCAAGTCGGCCTGGAGTACCTGCGCCTGGGCCAGCCGGCCACCACCCTGTCCGGCGGCGAGGCGCAACGCATCAAGATATCGCGCGAACTGGGCAAACGCAGCCTGCCCGGCGCGCTCTACATCCTGGACGAGCCGACCACCGGCCTGCACATGCACGAGGTCGGCAAACTCATCCACGTCCTGCACCAACTGGTGGACAAGGGGGCCTCGGTCCTGGTCATCGAACACAACACCAGCGTGATTCTGGCCGCCGACTACGTCATCGACCTGGGTCCCGGCGGCGGCGAGGCCGGCGGGCGCATCGTGGCCGAGGGCACGCCCGAGGACATCGTCGCCAACCCTGACTCGGCCACCGGGAAGTATTTGGAGAAGTGAGAAAATCTGGGCGGTCACCTATTGAGGGGGCCCGGGGGGGATGATCCCCCCCGGCGAGAGAGACCCGAGGGAGCAGCGTCCCCTCGGGTCAATCGTATTTGACAGAACTGATCTGCATCAGCTTGTCGAAGCACAGGTGCGATTCCAGGTAGCGCACCGTGCCGGTCTTGCCCCGCATGACCAACGAATGCGTGATCGCGCCGTGGCCGGTGAAGACCACGCCGTTGAGGAACGTGCCGCCGGAAATGCCCGTGGCCGCGAAATACACGTCGTCGGAGTTGATCAGCGTGTCCACGGTCAAGATCCGCTTCAAATCGATCCCGGCCGAAACCACCGCGTTGCGCTCGCCCTTGGACTGGGGATCGATGCGCGCGAACATCTCCCCGCCCGTGGACTTGATGGCGCAGGCCGACAGCACGCCCTCGGGCGTCCCGCCCGTGCCCATCATCACGTCCACGCTGTTGCGCGGATCTACAGCCATCAAGGATCCGGCCACATCGCCGTCGGTGTGCAGCTGGATGCGCGCCCCGGCGCGGCGGATGTCCTCGATCAGGCCCTGGTGCCTGGGCTTGTCCAGCACGAACACCACCAGGTCGTTCACGTCCTTGCCCAGCGCGTGAGCGATGTTCTTCAAATTGTCCTCGACCGGCGCGTCCAAATCGACCACGTTCTTGGCCTCGGACGGAACCACTAATTTTTGCATGTAAAAACTCGGACCGGGATCGTACATCGACCCGGCCGGGGCGATGCCGACAACTGAAATGGCGTTGGGCCGGCCCAAGGCCAAAAGATTCGTGCCCTCGACCGGGTCCACGGCCACGTCCACCTTGGGACCGATGCCCGAGCCGACCAGTTCCCCGTTGAATAACATCGGGGCCTCGTCCTTTTCGCCCTCGCCGATGATCACCTTGCCGGCGATGTTGATGGTGTTGAAGGACAAACGCATGGCGTCCACCGCCGCCTTGTCGCCGGCCTTGCGGTCGCCCTTGCCCAACCACCTGGCCGAGCTTAAGGCCGCGGTCTCGGTCACCCGCACCAAATCGAGGGCCATGCTGCGTTCGGGATCTTCCATTGAGGCTCCTTTTGGGGAAAGAGTGGGAGAATCGGAGGGAAACCCCTTTCCCCAAAAAACTTTATTCAATTATCGCGGGGGGCCGGGGGGGCGCCCCTGGGGCTTACGCTTGCGCCGTGGCCTGCAAAATCTCTTTCATGTGATTGATATGGAATTGGACATGGTAGCCGCCCAGCCCGGAGATGAGGCTTCCCAGGGTCGGATATTCCCCGAGCGGCGACTCTTTGAGCATGGGAATATGCGCCTTGCGGCCGAGCTGTTCGGCGGTCAGGACGTCCGCGAATTTCGCGATGCACAGATATTCTGCAACCACGGCGTCGAGAAGTTGGACGAAGGACATCTGAGCGCGCTTTTCGGTCATGAACGTAATTCCGGGATTGAGGTCCAGCGTGGGCGTGTCCTGGTCGAGAAAAGCCTGCAGAACGGGTAGGTGGCCGGTTTCATGCCCGAGGAGGTGGGAGAGGATTTCCTTGGGGGACCAGCGTCCCGAGGGGGCGCGGGAGGCTTTGCCCTCGTCGATCCCTTCGCAGGCTTTCTTCAGCTCTTCTATCTTTTGCCGGATGCCTTGAGCCAATTGGGTTCCAGTTGAAGTCGCCATGTCCGACTACTCCTTTCTCGCGTTGTTATCAGTCCCCCGGATTAGGGCTTCATCCATGCTTTCTTGTATCCGGTCGGCAAAGTTTTTTGCAAGCGTTTCCTGCAACCGGACGGGTCATGGAATGATTTCCCTCGATCGCGGGGGCCGGGGGGCGCTTGCCCCCCGGCGGGGTCCAGGGGCAGCGCCCCTGGTTTATTTCTTCGCGGGGTAGCGTTCCCGGATCATGCGGGCGAAGTTTTCCGGCGTGAAGCCGTATTCCTGGGTCAAAACCGAGGCCGGGGCCGAGTGGCAGAAGTGGTCGATGGCCAGCACCGGCGCGTCGCAGCCGGTGTATTTGCGCCACAGTTCGCCCCGTCCGGCCTCGACCGCCGCGCGTTTGGCCACACTCGGCGGCAGGACTTGATCCTTGTAGCTTTGCGGCTGGGCGTCGAAGAGTTCCATGCAGGGCATGTTGACCACCCGGACTCTGTATTCGTTGAGCAGGGCCGCGGTATCCAGGGCCAGGTGGGTTTCCGAGCCGGAAGCCAACAGGATCAGGTCGGGTTTGCCCTTGGCCGGATCAACGAGCACGTAGCCGCCGTATTTGGCCCCGTCCGCAACGGCCGGGTACTTTTTCGGGTCCAGCACCGGCAGGCTTTGCCTGGTGAGCAGCAGGCAGCTTGGCTTATCCGTCTGGGCCAGGGCGACACCCAGGCATACGGCCGTTTCCGTGGCGTCGGCCGGGCGCAGCACCAGCATGTTCGGGATCAGCCTCAACGCGCTGACGTGTTCCACGGGCTGGTGGGTCGGGCCGTCCTCGCCGACGTGGAAGGAGTCGTGGGTGAAGACGTGCAGCACGGGCAGTTTTTGCAGCGCGCTCATGCGCAGGGCGTTGCGTTCGTAGTCGGAGAAGACCAGGAAGGTGGCGCCGAAGGGGATGACGCCGCCGTGCAGGGCCATGCCGTTGACGATCGCGCCCATGGGGAATTCGCGCACGCCGAAAGCCAGCGAGCGGCCGGTCGGGTTCGCGGCCGAGAAGACCTTGGTGATTTCCCGGAATTTGACGGTCTGGTTGGAGGGGTCGAGGTCGGCCGAACCGCCGCACAAAAAGTGAAGTTGGTCGGCCAGTTTGTTCAGGCAATCGCCCCAGGCCTTGCGGGTGGCCACTTTGGTCCCGGGTTCGAAGTCCGGCCAGGCGAGTTCCCGGTTGCCGGGGGCGCGTTTGATTTCCCGCCACAGGCGGGTGAAGTCCGCGTCGTTGTCCACTTTGGCTTCCAGGTTGTCTCGCCACTTTTTGGCGGTCTCCCGTAGCTCCGGGAAGCGGGCGCGGAAGGATTCCAGGGCGTCGGCCGGGGCCTGGAAGAAGGCCTCCGCGTCCAGGCCGAATTTTTTCTTGGTGGCGGCGATTTCCTCGGGAGGCAAAGGCGCCCCGTGGGTGTTGAAGTCGCCTTCCACGGAATAGGCGCCCTTGGCCATGTCGGTGTGGCAGACGATGAGCGTGGGTTTGGCGGTTTCGAGCTTGGCGTCGGTTATGGCCTTGCGGATCTGGGCGTGGTCGTGGCCGTCGATTTCTATGACCTGCCAGCAGAAGCCCTCAAAGACTTTGGCGTAGTTGGTGCAGTCGCTGCGGTTGGTCGGTCCGGCCAGTTGGATTTTGTTGCTGTCGTGGAAGACGATCAGCCTTCCCAGGCCCCACAGTCCGGCGAGCGAGGCCGCGCCCAGGCAGACCGGTTCTTGCAGGTCGCCGTCCGAGGCCAGGACGTAGGTGTAATGATCGGCGACGTCCGCACCCAGCGCGGCCCGCAGCATGGTTTCGGCCACGGCCATGCCCACGGCCATGCCGAAGCCCTGGCCCAGCGGGCCGGTGGTGGCCTCCACGCCCGGGGTGTGGTCGCGTTCCGGGTGGCCCGGTGTGCGCGAGCCCCACTGGCGGAAATGTTTGAGGTCTTCGATGGTCAGGATGCCCCGGAAAAAAAGCAGGCTGTAAAGCAGCATGGATTCGTGCCCGGCCGAGAGCACGAAGCGGTCGCGGTTGAACCAGGCCGGGTCGTCGGGATCGAAGCGCAAAAAGTCCTTGAACAGGATATAGGCGAAATCGGCCGAGGACATGGCTCCGCCGGGGTGGCCGGAATTGGCCTTGCGGGTGGCGTCCATGATCAGTCCCTTGAGGACGTTGACCGCCCGGGCGTCGGGCGCGGCATTTGGAGACATCGAGGCATCCTTTTTAAATGATTGAAAAAAGACGGGAAGTGTGGGCTCGGAAAGTAAAATACTGAATGCCCGGTGAAAAATCAATTCCGTCACCGTGGCGGTGGATGGGAATTATACTTGGAACGCAAAGTTAAAAACCTTGTGCTTCCGCCGACCCGTGCCGCGTGGCCACGCCGCCTGCGCGGCCGTTCTTATGAATGGGGAGGAGAAAATAAAGATATTTTTTGCTTCCATAATATTGCCGGGGGGGTCTAAATTTTCGGCCGCCGCGGCCGAAAAGAGGGAAGAGAGAAATATCCGCGTGTACTGGAGCGCGGTTTGCAGAACGTTCGGTAAGCTCAATCCGCTAGGAAAAAAATTCCCTCGAGGGGAAAAAATATGTCCACTGACCTGACCTCGAGTGTCATACCCACCACCGGGACTGACGGTACCTCTTACAGCGACACCAGTTCCGGGCAGATCAATTTTTCCGGCTTGGGCAGCGGCACGGATTTTAGTTCCATGATCGACAAGCTGGTTTCGGTCGAGGAGATGCGCGTCACCAGCCTGCAGACCTGGCAACAAACATGGGCGGAGAAACAAACAGCCTTTCAGACCTTTAATACCCAGTTGCTCTCCTTGAAAACCACCCTGGCGGGCATGGACACGCTCGGGAGCTTTTTGCAGAAGACCGTCACCAGCAGCGAAACCTCCGCGGTCACGGCCACGGCCGGAAACGGCGCCGACGACACCCCGCACGACCTCCAGATCCTGCAGCTGGCCAAAAACAAAATGATGGTGACCAGTAACGGCTATGCCTCCGCGACCACCGTCATCAACACCTCCAATGCGGACAAGATCTTCGCCTATGACTACAAGGGCGTGCTCACCTCCGTCACTATTCCGGCCGGGGCCACCCTGACCGACCTGACGAACCTGATCAACAGTGGCCAGGCCTATTCCTCGAACTCCGGCGTCAAAGCCACGCTCCTCTATGACGGGTCGTCGTATTACCTGCAACTGCGCGCCATGGACACCGGCTCCGCCGCCACGCTCACGGTGGACGCCTCGACCACGCTCGCGGGTTTTTCCAACAGCCGGTTTCAGATCACCCAAAAAAATCAAAACTCCCTGCTCAAGCTCGATGGTTGGCCGATAGCCAGCAACGCCTATATTTCCCGCCCATCCAACACCATTTCCAACCTGATCACGGGCATCACCTTGAATCTCTATGCGGTCTACTCCAACGTCACGTTGACTACCGCGAACAACACGACGGCCATCACCACGAACATTGACACCTTCGTGAGCCAGTTTAACACGGTGATGACCACGTACCAGGACTTGACCAAGGTGGATACGACCACAAACCAGGGGTCGCTGCTGACCGGCAACTACGGTCTCGATATCATCCAATCGGACCTCATGACCGCGGTGACCGGCACGGCTCCTGGTTTCGACCCGTCTAGAGACATCTACACCTCGCTTTCCCAGTTCGGCATCACTATCGACGACAATGAAGGGTCGACCACCGAGGGTTTGCTTTTGGTGAGCAATACGACGCTGCAAAATGTGCTGGTCAGCAACGCCGACGCCCTGGGCATGGTCTTCGCGTCCTCCTTTGCAGGCGATACCGATTCCGGCGATTTCAGCTACCAGTCCTACGTCTCCGGCATGACCCAGCCCGGGGCTTATCCGGTCGACTACACCGTTTCCAACGGCAGCATCACCTCGGCCACCATCAACGGCCACACGGCCATGATCGACAATACCACGCATATGATCACCGGGGAGGCGGGGCAGAACGAGGCCGGTTTAGCCGTCCAGGTCAGCAATCTGACCAACGGGAGTTATTCCGGCAACGTCTATCTCAAGCAAGGCATAGCCGGCGAACTCAACACCATACTTGGCACGCTCACCGATGCCACCAGCGGCCCCATGGCGATATTAGAGGAAAATTACACGGACATTCAGACCGATATCCAAAACCAGATCGACAACGAGCAGGTGCGCATCACCGATTACTCGAATAATCTGAAAACCCAATTCGCCAAGCTGGACGCCTTGCTCGGCACGTATTCGCAAGAACAGACGCAGTTAAGCAGCTCGATCACCTCAATGGAATCGTCGACCACGACCTGATAGACCCTAAGGCTTTTGCCGCGCGCGCCGATAAGGTAAAAAAAGCGCAAGGAAAGCCCCATGTTCAAAGCCACCAACAGCTATCTCCAGACCCAGGTGTCCACCACCACGCCCGGCGAACTTTTGATCATGCTCTACGACGCCTGCGTGAAAAATCTGCGGCAGGCCCAGGAGCGCATGCGGGAGCGCGACGTCAAAAACAAGGGTCTGCTTATTTCCAAGGCCATGGACATTATTGGCGAACTCCAGTCTAGCCTGAACTCACAAAGAGGCGGCTCTCTCGCCTTGAATCTGCAAAAGCTTTATTTCTTCTGTAACACCAGGCTGCTCATGGCCAACATGAAGATGGATCCGGCCATCATCGACGAGGTCATCAAAATCATTTCCGGCATTCGGGACGCCTATAGCCAGATCGTGAGCCAGCAGGCCCTGGGGCAGGTCGCGCCGCAAACGGCCGCCCAAGCCGCGCCCGCGTCCCCGCCAATGAATAACCGGCCGGCCGCGCCGGTGGTTCGGGCCGCTCCCGCGGCTGCCGCCGCGCCCGTCACGGCGCGCGCATCCGTTCAGGTCGTGCCTGTGGCGCCGCCCGCCGCAGCTTCCGCCGCGTCCGTGACGCCGGCCGCCAAGCCCGTTCTGGAGGTCATTCCTCCCCGGGGACCCAACCATCGGGCCTTTGCCGCCTACGCCAGCGCCCACAAGCAAGGCGCCTGATTCCGGAAAATAATTCGGATTGCAAACGGCCGGGACTTTCGCTCCGGCCGTTTTGTGTTTTGTCCCGGCCTTGTCACGGCACGCCAAGGCCGCTAGACTGGGATCACGATCGAACGGGCGAATCCGCCTTGGCCCGTTCAAGCCGGTTCAGACCCGTTCAAACCCGTTCCCATAGGTTGGCCGTGGAGCAAGCCGCGCCGCATCGCCCGATTCGGGTCCTTCATGTCGTCAAGAGCCTGGGGCTTGGGGGCACGGAAAAGGCCATGCAACTGATGGCCGCGCATTTGGACCGGGGCCGGTTCGATCCGGCCGTGTTCAGCTTCGCCGGAGGCGAGCGCGGATCGATGTTGCGGGCGGCCGGCGTCGCCACCCATGTCGGGGGCGATCTGCTCGGGGTGGCCGCGAAGCTGCGTCCGGACATCATCCACGTCCACCGGGCGGGCTGGCCCGAACCGGCGCTCTTGCGTTCCATCAAGCGCGCCAGAGTCAATGTCGTGGTCGAAACCAACGTGTTCGGCCGCTTCGATCCAACGCCCGGGGCCGCGGTCGTCGATTGCATTCTTTTCATTTCGCATTTTTGCCTGACGCGCTACGCCCAGGTCACGGGAGTGGCGGCCGGCCCTCCCCGTTACCGGGTCCTCTATTATCCGGTGGACACGGATTTCTTTGAGGCCGCCACCGCGCCCCCGGATTTTACGTTGCCGGTCGCCGGACGGCTCTCCCGGGCCGATCCGGGCAAGTGGTCGCGTCTGGCCTTCGACATCGTGCCGCTGCTCGCCGCCAAGTTGCCCGGCTTCCGCTACCGGGTCATTGGGGCCATCCCGGAATTTAAGGCTTTCATCCGCGACCGGGGTCTTGAATCCCGGGTCGATTATCTGGAGCCGGTTGCGACCGACGCCGGCCTGGCCTCGTTTTTCTCCGGGGTATCCCTTCTGGCCCATGCCAACGACACCGGCGAATCCTTCGGCCTGGCCATCGCCGAGGCCATGAGCGCGGGTCTGCCGGTGGTCACCCATCCGGCCGAGGGCCTGCGCGACAACGCCCAGTTGGAGCTGGTCGAGCACGGGGTCACCGGGCTGGTGGCGGGGAGCGCCGAGGAATACGCGAGCGCGATGGCCTGGCTGTTCGAGCACCCGGACCAGGCCAGGGCCATGGGACAAGCGGGCAAAGCCAAGGCGCAAAAGCTTTTTCGCGCCCAGGCGATCGCCCGGCAACTGGAAACCATTTACCTGGAGCTGCTCGCCGCAGCCCGGACGTAAGGGCCGCCATGCCCCATCCGTTTTGGACCTACTCCATGGAAATCCTGGCCTTTGGCCTGGGCCGGGAAAATCCGGAGGAAACGCCTCCGGCCGGCTTGGAGAAAAAAAGGCTCCAAGCGTTGCGCGCCGCCTCGCGGGCAGGGCCCAACGCCGTGGTCCTGCTCGGCCTGGGCCTGGGCGAGTTGGCCGGGGAACTGGCCGGCCGGGCGTCGCCCGAACGCACGTTCACCGCCGTGGAACTCGACCCGGCCAAGGCCAGACGCCTGATTGCCGGGGGCGCTCTGTCCTGGCTTGGCGAAGACGGCTCGGGCCGGCTCATCGTCGATTCCTCGCCTTGGGCCGCCGGATTTCTGCTGCGCCTGGCCGGCGAACTCGGGCCCGCGCCCCTGATCATGCTCAACCCTGAACTCGGGGAGATGGAGAAAAGCCGCTACCAATCCCTGCGCCGCTTTTTGGCCGGGGCCGGCGTTCGAGTCGGGGCCAAACAGGCGGTTACGGCCAGTGATCCGGGCGTGCGGCCAAGTTTGACGCTTGCGGCCATCGTGCATCCCGAAGAACCGGAACTGGCGGCTTTTTTCGCGGGCGCCCGGGATCTCGCTGCCGATCTTGTGCTGGTCTGGGACGCCGACACCCTGCCCGAGGCGGCGTCTTCGCCCGCGATCCCGGGCCGGGCGATCCAGCTGGCCAGGCCCCTGGGAAACGATTTCGCCGCCCAGCGCAACGCCATGCTTGCCGCCTGCCCTGGCGGGGCGGTCTTGTCCCTGGACGCGGACGAGCGCGTATCCCCCGGCTTGCGTCGGGCTTTGCCGGAGCTGGCCGGGTTCGAGGGTTTTGACGGCGTGTATCTGCCTCGCCTGACCTACGCGCCGGGCGGCGAGCGCATCCTGTGCGGCTACGGCCTGTGGCCGGACCCGCAACTGCGGCTCTTTCGTAAAACGCCCGGGGCGCGCTACGTCAGGCCGATCCACGAACGGGTCGAAGGTCTGCCCGGGACCGTGGTCATCGCCCCGGCCGCGCCGATCATTCACCTAAACCATGTCCTGAAATCCCCCGAGGCCTGGGCGGACAAGCTCGCGCGTTTCGACGCCGCCTCGGGTGGCAGGCTCGCGCACCGGCTCGGACGGGAATATCCCAGTTTGCCGCGTGATTTTTTCGGCGATTTGATCCGGCAGACGTCGTCGGAGACGGTGTGGACCGTTGCCGGCCCAACCGTCCCAACGGGCCCGGCGGGTTGAAGACTATGCCGCGGACGGCTGGCGGCGCCTTCGTCAAAGGCTATTACTTTGGAATAACAGGGTATTTGATTTCTGTGTGAACCTTGTCAAAGTCAGCGGGCGGGCTTATATAACCCGTTTCCCCCAAAAAAAAACGGTGACCCAACATCATGTCGGATAAAAAACCCCACATATCGCTGCCTCCTGACCGCCTGATCCCCCGGGTGCTCGGCATATCCCCGGATCAGTTCGAGACCTGGCCCGAAGACGTGCAAAACCTGGCCGTGGCCGTGGCCTCGGAACTTTTTTTGTTGCGCTACAACCCCTTTGTGGCCGCCGCCGACATCATCCGGGGCGTGGACAAACGCCTGGACGAGGCCAAACGGGTAGTCGCGGGCGAATACCTCGGGATCATTTCCAAGGGAAAGCGCGCTTATTGGCAAAGCTACGAAGAAGACCAGACTTTCAAAGCCGGCGTACTGGAAAAGCTGGCCGAGTTCCTGCCCGGCCACTGCATCAACGTCAGCCCCCACAGCCTGGTGGAAACCTCCACCGACGCCACTGACCTGCGCCTGGAATTGCCCCTGGCCCTTTTGACTCCGGAAAATACCGGGCAGATCCAGCGGATTGTACGCTTGGCCAACATCATGGGCTTTTCCATCATTCCCCGGGGCGGCGGTTCGGGCGCGACCGGCGGGGCCATCCCGGCGCGCACCCGGATCGTGGTCTTAAGCTTAAGCCGCCTCAAATCCATCCTGTCCATCGACAGGGATACCAAGGTGCTGTGCGCCCAGACCGGGGTCATCACCTTGGACGCCATCAAGGCGGCGGCCGCGGAAAACCTGCTTTTGACCGTGGACCCGGCCTCCAAGGCGGCTTCCTCGCTGGGCGGCAACATCTCCGAGAACGCCGGCGGGCCGTTCGCCTTCGAATACGGCACCACGCTCGATAATATCTTAAGCTACAAGATGGTCATGCCAAACGGCGATCTCGTCGATGTCCGGCGCAAGGACCATCCCAGGCACAAGATCCTGCCCCAAGAAACGGCGGTGTTCGAGATCCACGGCCAGGACGGCGGCCTGCTGGACGTGGTCAGCCTCGGCGGCGGCGACATCCGGGGGCCGGGCCTGGGCAAGGACGTGTCCAACAAGTATCTGGGCGGACTGCCCGGCGTGCAGAAGGAGGGCGTGGACGGAGTCATCACCGAGGCCTGCTTCACCTTGCACGACAAGCCAACGCTATCGCGGACCCTGTGCCTGGAATTCTACGGCCGCTCGATGCACAACGCCATGCTGGTGATCAACGACGTGGTCGGGCTGCGCGACAATATCCGGGCGCACGGCGACCTGGTCAAGATTTCGGCCCTGGAGGAATTTAACTCCAAATACGTCCGGGCCATCGAATATCAAAAAAAATCGACGAGCTACGAGGGCGAGCCGATCTCGGTTCTGCTCATCCAACTCGACAGCGACGACGAGGCGGCCCTTGACCGCTCGGTCCACGACATCATCGACATCGTCAATCCATACGAAAATGTGGACATCTTCGCCGCCGAGGACGAGAAACAGGCGGAACTCTTCTGGGAGGACCGCCACAAGCTCTCGGCCATCGCCAAGCGCACCAGCGGATTTAAGATCAACGAGGACATCGTCATTCCGCTGCGGGTTATCCCGGAATTCGCCGATTTCATGGAGCAGCTCAACCTGTACTATCTGGCCAAAGCCTACCGTCTGGCCCTGCAGAAGGTCAGCCAGCTCCACGGCATCCTGCCCTCGGACGAGTTCATCAGCATGGAAATGCAGTTCGCGGTCAGGCTTTTGAGCGGGGAAGTGAGCGCCAAAGACCTCTCGGACCAGGAATTCGAGGTCCAGACCTATTTCTTCTTCCGCGACCTGATCGGGCGCTACCCGAAAAAAAGCGTCACCCTGGAAACCTTCTACCAAAATATGCTGGCCACCCGCATCGTGGTCGCCAGCCACATGCACGCCGGCGACGGCAACTGCCACGTCAATATCCCGGTCAATTCCAACGACCCGGAGATGATGGCCCAGGCCATGGAAGTGGCCGACAAGGTGTTCGAAAAGGTCATGGAGCTGGGTGGTGCGGTGTCGGGCGAACACGGCATCGGCATCACCAAGATCGCCTTCCTCCAGGAAGACAAGATCTGGGCGCTGAAAAAATACAAGCAACAGGTCGATCCCAAGGGAGTGTTCAATCCGGGGAAACTCACCCAACGCGGCCTGGACTTCGAACCCTACACCTTTTCCTTCAACCGCCTCATCCAGGACCTGCGCCGCACCGCCCTGCCGGAAAAAGAACGGCTCATCAAGCTCCTGACCGACATCCAGGTCTGCACCCGCTGCGGCAAATGCAAACAGGTCTGCCCGATGTTCCAGCCTGGGCGCGGCATGGTCTATCATCCGCGCAACAAAAACATCAGCCTGGGCGCGCTCATCGAGGCCATATACTATTCCCAGGTGCAGCACGGCGAACCTAAGGCCGAGTTGCTCGCGCACCTGCAAAATCTCATCGAGCATTGCACCGCCTGCGGCAAATGCGCCGGCGTCTGCCCGGTCAAGATCAACAGTTCGCTGGTGGCCTTGGAAGCCAGGGCTTTCCTGGAAGAAAAACAGGCCGGCGGCCATCCGCTCAAAAACAAGGTGCTGGCTTACCTCGCCGAAGAACCGGAAAAACGCGTGCCCCAGGCGGCCAAACTTTTGGCTTGGGGGCAACAGGGGCTGCAACACTTCACCGGCCTGGTGCCGGGCGTGTGGCGCCGGCGCTTCGAATCGCCCCTGTTCCACGGCCCGACCCCGTCCATCGGGCTGAAGAATCTCTACGAAACCGTGCATCTCGACCAGGGCGTGGTCTTTTTGCCGGAAAATCCGAGCTTTCTGACCGAAACCGTGTTCTATTTCCCGGGCTGCGGCGCGAGCCTGTTTAGCCGCACCATCGGCATGGGCGCGCTGCACCTTCTGCTGCGCGCAGGGGTCGCGGTCATTATCCCGGACCGGCACATGTGCTGCGGTTATCCGCTTTTGGCCTCGGGCAGCGAAGGGGCGTTTCTCGCCAACCGGGCCCGCAACCTGGACCATCTGCAAAAACTCTTCGTGGCCTGCGCCGATGCCGGAGCCAAGCCGCAATATATTCTGACCTCCTGCGGCACCTGCCGCGAAGGCCTCTCGGAATTCGATTGGAAAACCATTCTGGGCATCACGCCGCCGCATCAGGACGTGGTCCAGTTCCTTGTGGAACGCATGCCGCAGCCAAGCCAAACGGCCGCGTCCGGACCGGACCGGCTGCTCTACCATCCCTCCTGCCACGTCGAATGGACCGGGCAAAATCCGGCCAAGGCCCCGGAAATTTACCGCAAGGCCATCGAAACTTTAACCGGCGTGCCCGTGGATATCTCGCCCGGCTGCTGCGCCGAATCGGGCCTGGGCGCGCTGACCTCCCCGGCCATCTACAACCGCATCAGGGAGCGCAAAAAAGAACAACTCGCTCTCGATCTCGCGGGCGCGCCGGACAGTCGGCCGGTGGTCGTGGGTTGCCCTTCGTGCAGAATCGGTATCAGACGCTGCCTGATGGCCATGGGGAAAAAACAGCCCGTGCTGCACAGCGTGGAACTGCTGGCGGAAATGATCGACGGGCCGAAATGGAAACGAGCCTTCAAAAAACTCATCAGCCAGGAACATCGGCGCGGACGGACGAAGAAATGAGAAAGATGCAGAGGGCGCTGCCCCCTGCGAATGAAGTTTTTTGAAGGGGCCGGGGGGGAACTTTTTTTCAAAAAAATTCCCCCCGATTTTTTTACTCTTCCTCTTCTCCAACCCCACCCTCGCCCCAGGCGCCGATTTCCCGATCCAGGGTTTCCAGGTGCGGCCAGTCGGTGAAGTCGAAGTGCAGCGGGGTGAGAGTGAGGTAGCCTTCGGTGAGCAGCGCCCTATCCGAGCCCGGGGTGAGGTGTTCGCGCGGGATGACGCCGTCGAGCCAGTAGTAGTTCCGGCCGCGCGGGTCTTTGCGGGTGTCGTACCAATCGCGGTAAGTGGCCTGGGTTTGCGGGCAGACTCGCAGTCCCCTGGTTTGTTCCATGGGCAGGCCGGGGAAGTTCAGGTTGAGCAGGCAGCCTTTGGGATGTGCGGACCAGTCTTTGCGCCGGATGAAGTTTTCGGTCCATTCGGCTTGTTTGCTCAGATCGACGGGAGAGTAATCGTCGACCGAGACGGCGAGGGCGGGCAGGCCGAGCAGGGCGCCTTCGGTGGCCGCCGAGACCGTGCCGGAGTAGAGGATATCCACGCCGACGTTGGCTCCGTTGTTGATTCCCGAGACCACCAGGTCGGGCTTGTGGGCGAGCAGGGCGGCGAGGCCCAGTTTGACGCAGTCCACCGGCGTTCCCAGGACGCCGATGCCGGTGAAGCCGTCTTCTCGTATTTCCCTGGTGCGCAGCGGCAGGCTGATGGTCACGGCGTGCCCCACGGCCGATTGCTCGGTCAGCGGGGCCACGACCGTAACGTCGTGGCCGCCCGCAACCAGGGCGGCGTAAAGGGCGCGCAGGCCTATGGCCCAGATGCCGTCGTCGTTGGCCAACAATATGCGCATGAGGTTCTCCGTTTGTCTGATGATCGCAGTCGCGATTTTGTTCCAGTTTAGCCCCCTGGGGCACGATTGACAACAATGGCCCGAGAAGGCACGAATCCCGGTGACAATCCGGTGTTGGAGGCAGTGCGGGAGTGGGCGGGAAAAGCGTATTCATTCGGGATTTGGTCCCGGGCAGTCAGGTAAGCGACGTTTTTTTGTTGACCGAGGCCAGGCAGGGCCAGGCTCGCAACGGTCCGTTCTGGTCCTTGCGCCTCGAGGACGCCAGCGGGTCGGTCGAGGCCAAGATTTGGAGTCCGCACAGCCAGGCCTACGAGGATTTGCGGCCGGGCTCCTTCGCTGTCGTTTCGGGCCAGGCGCAGTTGTATCGCGACAAGGTCCAGGTCAACGTGGAGCGTTTGGACCTCCTCGATCCCGAGGTCTCGGGCTTGGACATGGCCGATTTTTTGGCCTCGAGCGTGCGGCCCCCCGAGATCATGATCGAGGAAATCCTTGAGCTGTGCCGCGAAAACCTGTTGTATAAACCGTGGTTCAAGTTTTGCCGGTCGGTCTTGGAGAACGAGGCTGTCCGGGCCAGGCTTTTGGCCGCGCCAGGAGCCAAGAGCATGCATCACGCTTACCGGGGCGGGCTGCTTGAACACACATTGGCGGTGAGCCGGCTGTGCCTGTCGATCAGCGCGCTCTATCCGGCGCTCGACCGCGAGACGCTGCTCGTCGCGGCGGTGTTTCACGATCTGGGCAAGGCCTGGGAGCTCAAAAGCGACGTGACCCGCGACTACACCGACGAGGGACGTCTGCTCGGCCACATCACCTTGGGTCTTGAAATTTTGGAGCCGTTCCTGAAGAAAGCCCGCGAGCTGGAACCGGGACTGGTCATGCATTTCAAACATCTGCTCCTTAGCCATCACGGCGAATACGCTTTCGGCTCGCCCAAGCTGCCCATGACCGCCGAGGCGTTCATCTTGCATTTCGCGGACAACATGGACGCCAAGCTCAACACCATCGGCGGGCTTTTCCCCGAGGAAGGCGAAGAGGCTCAGGAAGTCTGGTCTTCCTACCAGAAAAGCCTGGAGCGCCAGATCTTCAACCCGCCGCGCACGCCCAGGCCCCAGGCCGCAAAAGGCGCGGACAGGACGGCCTGCCAATGTTTATTACCTTTGAAGGCATAGACGGGTCGGGCAAGTCCACCCAGATCGAGATGCTGGCCGCGTATCTGCGGGAGCGCGGCCGGCCGGTCGTGGTGACCCGCGAACCCGGCGACGGCTCGCTCGGCCGGGAACTGCGGCCGATCCTGCTCGATCTTAAGAACAGCGGCCTGTGCGACCATGCCGAACTTTTTTTGTATCTCGCCGACCGGGCCCAGCACGTGCACGAGGTGGTCGCGCCGGCGTTGCGGGAAGGCAAGATCGTGCTGTGCGACCGCTTCGTCGATTCCACCGTAGCCTACCAGGGCTACGGCCGGGGGCTGGACCCGGCGATGCTGCGCGGGCAAAACGAACTGGCCGTGGCCGGGGTGACGCCGGCCCTGACCCTTGTGCTGGACCTCGCCCCGGAGGTCGGCCTGTCCCGGGCCAGGGCGCGCAATTTAGGCGCAGGCGCGGATACGTCCGAAGGCCGCTTCGAGGCCTTGGCCCTGGATTTCCACAACCGGGTGCGCCGGGGTTATCTGGAATTGGCCGCAGCCGACCCCGGGCGCATCCGGGTCATCGACGCGGCCCGGCAGTCGAAGGAAATATTTATGGACGTGCGCCGCGCGGTGGAAGACAAGCTGGCCGGCGCGCAATAAGGACGCGGGGGGAGAAGAAAGCCTCCGGCGAAAGGGCTGCGCCCTTTGGGATCCCTTTTCGGGGGTGGGGTAGGCGGTGACCTTCGGTGTCGTAACGCTTTTTCGCCGTATCGCCGACGCCCTGGGGCGGCGCTGCCCGGCCTGCGGGCGGGCGGTCGCGGGCGACGAGCCCTGTCCGGACTGCGCCCGCGAACTGGCCCCCAGGCTTCGCGGCTTCTGCCCGGGTTGCGGCACGCTCTACGAAAACGAAGCCGAACCGCCGACCGTCTGTTTCGCCTGTCGCGACGACCCCCGTCCCTGGACCCGGCTCGTTTTCCACGGCCGCTACGAAGGCGCGTTGCGCACGCTCATCCTTGGCTACAAATTCTCCGGCGCGCTCGGCCGGGGTCGGTTGCTGCGCCGGTTATTGCGCGAAGCCTACCTGCGCGGCGAAACCGGCGGCGAGGAAAAACTGGTCGTGCCGGTGCCCCTGCACCCCAAACGCCTTATCTTCAGGGGGTTCAACCAAAGTCTGGAACTCGGCCGCGCCCTCACCGGCATCCCCGGACTTGCGCTGTGTCCCACGGGACTTCGCCGCACGCGCAATACCACCCCGCAGGCCGGCCTCAAACAAAAAGAACGCCTGACCAACCTCAAAGGCGCTTTCGAAGCCGACCCGAAACTGGTCGCCGGGAAAAAAATCATCCTGGTTGACGACGTCATGACCACCGGCTCGACCCTGGAATGGGCAGCCAAGGCGCTCAAACGCGCCGGCGCCGTCCAGGTCGAATGCCTGGTGCTGGCGAGGAGTTAAAAAAGTCCAGGGGAGGGGCTTCGCCCCTTCCCCTGGGCCCCTTCCCCACTGGGGGGACAAGTGTCCCCCCAGGCCCCCCCGCGTAAGGGGGGATACTTCTTCATCAAAAAAACACCTGGTTTGAACAAAAAAAGACATGATGCGGGCGGAGTCTGTGGCGGGGTCGCCGAGCCGTGGCCAGGGGCATCGCGTGATAGCGAGCTTTTTTGGCTTTGGCGACCGCTCCGTGATATCGCTTGTGGACTTTTTCTGAAATGCGTAAGGACAGAATCATGTGAAACCGTCGGACCGGCGGCGTTCGCGATCGTTTTGGGCCGGGGCCGGCAAAGGGAGCGAGAGTCGCCCGCCACAAGAGTTTGCGGGTGCAATCGCCTCTGGAGCGCATCCATTCTTTGGCAAATGTGGATTGCCCGATTTGACCGGGGCAACGCCATGAATAACCACCGCAAAAAAAAACTTACGATCGGCAGCGCGGATCAGTGCGCCGGAGGTATTGCAATGAACAACGACACCAATGAAGTCCTTTCGCGGGAAGAGTGCACGAGCAGGATCTTTGAACTCAGCGGGGCGAAATTTGAACCGGATATCGCCGCCGACCTATGGACCAAGATACTGAAACACAAGTGGCTTCTCTCGGAAAAACTCGGCCGGGACGTGGGCTACCGGATTGCCTGCATCGATTTTTTAGAGAACACGGATCAAGCCCTCCATGAGTACCTGGCCTATAAGCGGGCGGACATTTTGAACGAGATGGGGGCTCAGACCATCGGCAGGGAAACATGGGATTCCATCTCCGACTCTCAACCGCCCAAGCAGTTGATCCGGCGAAGGATCATCCTGCCCCTGACCGAGGCGAACCTCTCCAAAAAGCATGGCGTCGTGCCGCCCAAGGCGATCATCTTTTTCGGTCCCCCGGGCACGGGAAAGACCCATTTCGCCAAGGCGATCGCGGGCATCCTGTCTTGGTGGTACATAGAGATCGTGCCCAGCATGCTGATGGCCGACGGCGTGGAAAAGATGGGCGCCAATTTGCGGGAAACCATGGAAAAGGCGCGAAAACTCGATGAAGTGGTGCTCTTTATCGACGAGTTCGAAGAGATCGCCGGCAGCCGTGATATGGGCGACCGGATCGACAAGTCCATTACGAACGAATTCCTGAAACAGATTCCCTTGTTCAAAAATCAGCAAAAGAAGATCCTGCTTGTGTGCGCCACTAATTATATCAGGCACCTGGACGCGGCAATGCTTCGCCCCGGAAGATTCGACTGCATAATTCCAGTCGGTGTCTTGGACAATGTCGGAAGAAGGACCGTGCTCGAGAATTATCTTGCCAAGCTGAATACCGATAGAGTCGATGTCGATCACATTGTCGAGGCGACGTCCGGATTCACTCCGGCTGATATACAGTATCTTTTTGAGCATGTTGCCCAATTCGCATTTGAGCAGGAACTCGAAAGCAAAGACGACTATCGGGTGACAACGGAGACTTTCACTCAGATACTGCCGAAAGTGCGCCAGTCCTTGAGCGAGGAAGTGATTCAAGAGTTTGAAAAGGACAGCGTCA
>Ga0326727_10001387_pt1 | contig 89978 bp, 67 predicted proteins | sample MB2enrmetagenome_FD_207643 | JGI IMG/M metagenome (GOLD analysis project Ga0326727, IMG submission 207643) | Lab enriched peat soil microbial communities from McLean, Ithaca, NY, United States - MB29MY | ecosystem: Environmental > Terrestrial > Soil > Wetlands > Peat | place: USA: New York...
CTAGTTGGCTCCCAAGGGATCGGTGCCGGCGATCGACAGCACGGCCAGCGCCGCCATGATCGGCACCGGCAGGCGCTGACGCAGTGCGAGAGCGATCCCGTCCGATGGCCGGCATTCGATCAGTCGTGCCCCTTGAGGGCCGGAGAGGACCATCTCGGCACTGAACGAGCTCCCGCGGACCTCGGTGATGCGCACGACGTCGAGCGACATGCCGAATTCCTCGAACACGCGAGCGAACAGCTCGTGCGTGAGCGGCTTTGGGGTCGCCACTCCTCTCGCCGCGTAGGCGATCGCGATGCCTTCGGCTCCCCCGACCGGGATCCGTAGCTCGCGGAACGGGGCGTCCGCCTCCTGCAGCACGACGACGGGGTGAGTGGCCGGCAGCATGAGCACGACGTCGACGAACAACATCTGTGTCATGTCCACGGGCGTGGCAAACAGGTCCGACACCGCCTCCGTGTCCGGCACCGCCTCCGTGTCCGGCACCGCCGGCGCCTCGAGGTCGTCGGCCATGACGGGCGCGTCCACAGCTGCCGGCTCGGCGGGCTCCGCCGGCGCGACCGACTCTGCCGACTCGGCGGGCTCTGTCGCCGTCGCGGGCTCTGCCGCCGTCGCGGGCTCGTCCTGCACTCGTGAGTCCCCTGCCGCCTCATCGGGCCGTGCAGGAGCATTGACCTCAGAGATCGAACCCGCGAGCGCCGTCGTCAAGGTCTCGCCGTCCGCCCGAGCCGCGACGTCGCCGTTGCTACCAGGCATCTCTGCGAGGCCGGCGTCGACGCCGACAGCCTCTCCTTCAGTGCTCATCGGACTCATCGCCTGATCGACCTGCGCATTTCGACATTGACCACAAGCCCGACCGTAGCGAAAAACACGATCATGGCGGAGCCACCGTAGCTTACGAACGGGAGCGGAATGCCGGCGATGGGAATGAGCCCAATGGTCATGCCCACATTCTGGAAGACCGAGAACGCCAGCAGTGCGAGCGCTCCTGAACACAGCATCCTGCCGAGAGGATCCCTGGCGATCTGTGCGGCGCGCAACAGTCGGAACGCGATCACCCCGAACAGGGCGATGACCAGCACTCCTCCGGCGAATCCGAGCTGCTCACCCACGGCCGAGAAAATGAAGTCGGTCTGTTGAGCCGGGACGAATCCCCCGTTCGTTGCCGCCCCGTGAAAGATACCGGTGCCGAAGGCTCCGCCTGAGGCGATGGCCAGGATCGACTGCGCCAAGTTGTAGTTGGCTCCACTGGTCTGAGTGTTCTGGTGGAAGAACGACTGCAGGCGACCGAGCTCGTAGGCATGGATCAGCCTGAAATGAATCCCCACCACCAAGGCCATGAGAGCCACAACGGCGAGAGCGCCCAGATACCTGAGTCGCACGCCCGAGGTCACGATCATGACCGCCAGCACGACGCTCATGATCAGCGCGGTCCCAAGGTCCGGCTGCTTGTAGACGAGCAGGATAGGTACCGCTGCGAGGGCGAGCACCACGACGATGTTCCTGGGGAACATCGTTTCCTGGCGACTGCAGTACACCGCCACGACGATGATCAGCGCCAGGGCCGCGAACTCCGAGGGTTGGATCTCGAGGGGTCCCAGGGCGAACCATCGTTGCGCTCCGAGGGAAACGTGGCCGAAGTGAGTCAGCACCGCCATGAGCGACAGGACGACGAGGCCGTAGAGCACGTACGCCCACTGCTCGAGCCAGTGATAGTCGACCAGGGCGACCACGATCATCACGACGAGGCCTATCGCAAGCCAGGCGAGCTGGCGCTTCAGATAGAACTTCGGATCTCCTCCGGCATCTATCTGCTCGACACGCGTCGCCGAATAGACCATGACCGCGCCGATCAGCGAGAGCACGACGGCGCTGCCGATCAGGATGAAGTCGCAGTGGCGCACCGCCTCCCAAGCCGGGTGCCTTTCTCTGCGATGGCTCCACCGAGCCGGCACGCTCGGGGAATGAACCGCCATGATGCCCAAGGATAACCTTGACGACCTCGGAACTCTCTGCAGCGCCTCGGCAGACTCTGCCTCGCCGACCTCGGCATGGAAGTCTCCGCGCTCCAAGGAGCATGCCGGGGCGCTGATCTTGCCCGTCCGGTCCGCCGAGGCTGTCGGCTCACGACCAGTAGCTGTTCGGCTCACGAGTAGCAGTCGTCGTGTCCTCTAGGAGTAGCCAGTCGGCTCCTCACTCCTCTCGCCGTGCCCACCGACCACCGCCCACATCGCCTCGAGGGGCGGCTGCGCACCGGTCCAGAAGCTGATCTGGCGGGCGGCCTGGTGCACGAGCATGCCCAGGCCGCTGCGCACGGTCGCACCCTGACACTCGGCCTCGATCAGGAACGGGGTGAGAGGCGGGTCATAAACAAGGTCCACCACGAGCTGGCCTGCCCCGAACCACGAAGGGTCGACGCCGGCGACGACCGCACCTCGATCTGCGCCGGACTCGGGCGGTCGGGAGCCTGGTTGCCCAGCTGAGTGGCTCGAGTCCTGAGGCCCTACCGGCTGGTCTGATCGGTGGGCAGTGCCTGAGCCGGCTGGCCCAAGAGACCGGGACAACCGGGCAGGTGAGACTTCCGGGACACTGCGCGCCTCGGGCATGCCCGCGGGCGTCGCTTGAACCACCAAGTCCATCCCCCGAAGATCCTCCGGACGCCCGACGTGGGCAATCCTGGGCGCCAGTGCGACCGCGCGCCACGCCCGGGCGGCTGTCCTGTTGACCACGACGATCTCCGCCGCACCCGCTTCGGCCAGTGCCAGCACGACTGCCCTGCCTGCGCCGCCTGCGCCGATCACCCCGCAACGGCGACCGGCGGGATCGAAACCCGCGCCCTGTCGCAGATCATCGAGCAAGCCATCTCCGTCACAGCTCTCTGCACGAATGACTGTGCCCAGGAAGATCAGCGTGTTCGCGGCCCCCAGTCGCCGAACTTGTCGCGAGTGGCGGGTCGCCACTCGGGCCGCTGCCTCCTTGTGGGGCATGGTCACCGAGAGGCCACGCAAGCCCAGTGCCGCCGCGCCGACCACTGCCGTGTCCAGCGACCCCGGAGGCACCTCGAAGGCGTGGTAACACCAGTCGAGACCCATCACGGCGTAGGCCGCGTTGTGCAACCGGGGCGAGAGCGAGTGGCTGACCGGAAAGCCGACCACGCCCACGATCGTAGTCGTCGGAGCGGGCCAGAGGGCCTTTGGACGGGTACCAGCTGACATCTGAGCAAGCTCGGGCAGCTCGGGAGGGCCGCTGGACTTGCTCACGACTCGCCCCGTTGCCGGTCCAACCACGACTGCAGAAGGACCGTCGCAGCCACTGCGTCGATCCCGACCCGGTCATCCCCAGCGGCGCCCGCTTGGGATCGGCGCCCTTGCCGCCCTCGTGAGCGGCCTCGCTCCCCAGCGCGGCCTCTCGCGGGATCGGACGGCAGGCGCCGACGGCGGGCGGCCTCGACGGTCGTCAGGCGCTCATCATGCAGCACGACCGGAACGTCGAGCTCGCTCTGCAGCGCGGCAGCCTCGGCCATCGCCGCCTGGGCCGCGGGGCCCGATTGGCCCGAGAGGGAGAGAGGAAGCCCGACCACGACGAGGCCGGCGCCGAGCTCCGAGACCAGAGCCGCGATGGCCCGGTGATCTGCACCCTTCTCGCCGCTGCGCACGATCACCGAGTGCGGGCTCGCGAGCACCCGACGCGAGTCGCTCAGCGACATCCCGATGCGGCGTTGCCCGAGGTCGATGCCGATCACGCGCCGGCCCGGCGCTGGCCCGGTCTCATTCAGCTCCGGGTCGCTCTGACTGCCCGTCAAGCCGGTCAAGCCGATGCCCGGCCGCCGGCCTCGGGCTCGCCCGGCTCGGGGCCCAGTGCTTCGCCAAGCTTCCGTATCGCTTCGCCAATTCCACCCACGTCCCGGCCGCCGGCGGTCGCAAGCTCCGGCGTGCCGCCACCCCCGCCCCCCACCGCTGCCCCCGCCAGGACGGCTGCCGATCGGGCGTCGATTCCAGAGTCTTTCCGCGCTGCCACCACGACCGAAACGCGCTCCGGGCCGGTGATGCCGACAAGGCCGACCGCCCCAACCCCAGGATGATCTCGGACCGCGATCGCCAGGTCACGCAATTCCCCTGCCTCCAGCCCGTCCCGCCGCCCGACCACTCGCCGGCCCGCACCTCCTGCGACCACAGCCGAACCGTCCGAACCGGCAGCCAGCTCGTCGGCCTCGCGGCGCAACTGTTCCGAGCGCAGGGCCCGCAACTGCTCCTCGAGCGTGCGCTGGTTGGCGAGCAACCGGTCGACCGCAGCGGGCAGATCGGAGGCTTGAGAGCGCAGGCGCTGCGCTGTCTCCTCGACCGTGCGCTCGAGAAGGCGGAGGCGGGCGAGCGATGCCTCGCCCGTCACCGCCTCGATACGACGCGTGTTGGAGCCGATCGAGGCCTCCGAGACGATCTGCAGCGGGCCGATCGTGCCCAACGCGCTCACATGGGTGCCGCCGCACAGCTCGACCGAGTCGTGACCGGCTTCGACGACACGCACGACCTCCCCGTACTTCTCGCCGAAGAACGCCATGGCCCCCGCTCCCTCGGCTTCCTTGCGGCTCGTCTCGTAGGTGCGCACGGGCGCGTTTCGCAGGATCTCTGAGTTCACGAGATCCTCCACGCGAGCGATCTCCTCCTCGGACATCGGCCCGAAATGGCTGAAGTCGAACCGCAAGCGGTCCGGCGCGACTAGCGAGCCCTGCTGGCGCACGTGGTCGCCGAGCACTTGTCGCAACGCCCAGTGAAGCAGGTGGGTCCCCGTGTGATTGCGCTTGATCGACTCCCGACGCTCGCGGTCGATGGCCGCTACGGCCTCTTGACCGTTCTCGATGGATCCCTCGACGAGGTAGCCGAGGTGACGCGTCAGGCCCTCGACGACCGACGTCGTGTCCAGCACCCGGACACGACCGGTGGCGGTCGTGATCGAACCGGTGTCTCCCACTTGGCCGCCACCCTCGGCATAAAAAGGTGTCCGGTCGAGGAAAACCTCGATCAGCTCCGCATCTGCAGGCGCCTGCTCACCGTCGACGTTGGCGAAAGAGTGCTCGACCGAGCTCGGGATGACAGCGAGCACCCGCGCCTCGACTTCGGCCTGCTGGTACCCGAGAAACTGCGTCGGACCGAACTCGAAGCGTATGTCGCTCCACGCCGCGACAACCTCTTCCACTCCCGAAGCCCCCACGACTCCCGCTCGGCCCGCTTCGCGGGCGCGGCGCCGCTGCTCTTCCATCGCCATGTCGAAGCCACGGCGGTCCACCTCCACCCCGCGCTCGCGGGCGATCTCCTCGGTCAGATCGATCAGGAAACCGTAGGTGTCGTGAAGCAGGAAAGCGACGTCACCGCTGAGCGAGGACGGCCCTGTCGCGAGCTCGGCCTCGAGCAGCGCCGTCCCGGACCGCAGCGTCCGCAAGAACGCCTCCTCCTCGTGCACGGCGATGCGCTTTATGAGCTCCCGGTCGCGCTGCAGCTTCGGGTAGGCGCCGCCCATGACCTCGGTCACGACGTCGATGACGCCGGGAGTGACGAGGTCCTTGGCACCGAGGCGATGCGCTACGAGCACGGCCCTGCGGATGAGGCGGCGAAGGACATAACCGCGGCTCTCGTTGGAGGGGAAGACCCCGTCTGCGATGAGGAACGTGAAAGTGCGGGCGTGGTCGGCCACGATACGAAGGCCGATGTCGCTCTCCTCGCTCGCCCCGTAGACCCGCCCTGTGCAAGCCGACGCGGCCTCGAGGATGGGTGCGACGAGGTCGGTGTCGAAGACCGACTCAACTCCTTGGATCTGGGTGAGAATCCGGTCGAGACCGGCCCCGGTGTCGATGTTCTTCTGGGGAAGCTCCGACAGTGAGCCGTCAGCGTGACGGTCGTACTGCATGAACACGAGGTTCCAGAGCTCGACGTAGCGCTCGCCCCCCTGCGCCGGCCCGCCGCCCGGCCCGTACCGAGGTCCCCGGTCGAAGAAGATCTCCGAGCAGGGGCCGCAGGGGCCCGTCTCGCCCATCTTCCAGAAGTTGTCCTCGTCGAGCCGCTGCAGCCGGCCGGGGAGCAATCCAGGGATGTCGTGCCACAGCGCCTCGGCCTCGTCGTCGGAGACATGGACGGTGACCCAGAGTTGCTCGGGGTCGAGTCCGAGGCGCTCGGTGAACAGCTCCCAGGCATAGGCGATCGCCAGATCTTTGAAGTAGTCGCCGAAACTGAAGTTCCCGAGCATCTCGAAGAACGTCACATGGCGCGACGTGGTACCGATCACGTCGATGTCGACGGTTCGCACGCAGGGTTGCACGGTGGTCGCCCGCGGGCCCGGAGGCGGGGACTCGGCGAGGAAGTATGGCTTGAACTGGACCATGCCCGCGATCGTGAACAGCATCGACGGGTCGTTCGGCACGAGGCTTGCGGCGGGGAGCGCGAGGTGGCCACGTTCCACGAAGAACTGCGTGAACGTGTCCCGCAACTGATCGGCGTTCACCTCTCGCCTCGCTCCTCTTTCTCCGCCTGGCCCGGTGGCCCCTTCTCGCCCCGTGGCTCCCTCTCGCCCCGCCGTGCCCTCCAGCGCTCGGCGAGCCCCTTCTCGGCACCGTGTTCAGACGGTTCGTAGTAGCGGCGCCCGGCGAGCCCTTCGGGCAGGTACACAGCTTCGACGAACCCTCGCGGGTCATCGTGAGGATACTCGTAGCCCACACCGTGCCCGAGCGCCCCGGCACCTCGGTAATGAGAGTCGCGCAGCTCGGGCGGAACCGCCCCGAGCGGACGGTCGCGCACATCGCCCTGTGCCGCCCACCATCCGAGCGCGACCCGGTTCGACTTCGGTGCGAGCGAGAGGTGCACCACCGCCTGGGCCAGGTTGAGGCCCGCCTCCGGAAGCCCGACGAACTCGACGGCCTGGGCGGCCGCGGTCGCGACACCGAGGGCGTGCGGATCGGCCATGCCGACGTCCTCGCTGGCGAGGATCACGAGGCGGCGGGCCACATAACGCGGGTCCTCCCCGGCCTCGATGAGACGCGCCATCCAGTACAGCCCGGCGTCGGGATCGGACCCGCGCACGCTCTTGATCAGGGCCGAGATGAGGTCGTAGTGCTCCTCGCGCCCGTGGCGGAAAGCCCGTGTCTCTCGTGCGCCCTCAACGTCGTCCATCGTGATCGTGGGCAACAGGCCCGACCCGGCGGCGGGCGCCGTTTCCCGGCTGCGAGCTCGGGCACGGGCGAGGGCCATCGCCACCTCCAGGGTCGTGAGGACGGCCCGGGCGTCGCCTTCGGCCAGATCCACGAGGCGGCAAAGCGCGTCCTGATCGGCCGCGAAGCCCTCGACCCGCAGGGCACGCTCGGCGAGCTCGCGCAGGTCCGCCGGCGTCAGCGCCTCGAAGCGCCAGAGCGTCGAACGGCTGAGCAGCGGGGCGTTCAGAGCGAAGAACGGGTTCTCGGTCGTGGCGCCGACCAGGACGACGAGGCCTTCCTCGACACCGTGCAAGAGGGCGTCCTGCTGCGCCTTGTTGAAACGGTGGACCTCGTCTAGGAACAGGATCGTCCCCCGGCCCTCGGCACCGAGCGCCCGGCGAGCCTCGTCGAGCTCGTTTCGCACGTCCTTCACGCCGGCGTCGACGGCGGAGAGGGCCCGGAAACGGCGCGCCGTGTGCTCGGCGAGGAGGCGGGCCACAGTCGTCTTGCCCGTCCCGGGAGGTCCGAAGAACACCGCCGAGCTCAGCCGGTCGTCCTCCACGAGGGCACGAAGCGGCGCACCGGGCCCGAGAAGGTGGCGCTGGCCGACGACCTCGTCCAAGCTGGTCGGGCGCAGCCGGGCGGCAAGCGGCGCCCGGGTCGTGAGCTCCTCTTCGGCGGCGAGGTCGAACAGGTCGGGCGGGCGGTTGCTGCCCGCTCGGCTGGGCGGGCTCGGCGTCACGCTCCGCTCGGGGCCGGTCCACCCGGCAGGGGCGACACGGGCAGAGTGCCGGTGGCGCTCGGTCCGCCCGGCCCGGGCGCACCCTGCCTGGCAGAGACGGGTGAGACGATCCGGATCCCGAGCTCGGAGAGCTGCCTGGCCGTGATGGGTCGGGGCGCGCCCGACATGAGATCGGCCCCTGACTGGGTCTTCGGGTAGGCGATCACCTCCCGGATGTTGTCCTCACCGGCCAGCAGCGCCACAAGCCGGTCGACGCCGAACGCGAACCCGCCGTGAGGTGGGGCGCCGTAACGGAACGCTCCGAGAAGGAACCCGAAACGGGTCTCCGCGTCCGCGTCCGAGATCCCGAGGGCCGTAAAGACGCGCCGCTGGATCTCGGCCCGGTGAATACGGATGCTCCCCGACCCGAGCTCCCAACCGTTCAAGACCAGGTCATAACTCTGCGAACGGACAGCCAAGGGGTCGCTCTCCAGCAGGTCGACGTCGTCGGGGTGCGGCATCGTGAACGGATGGTGAGCAGCGATCAAGTGCCCCTCGTCGTCGATGCCCTCGAAGAGGGGGAACTCGGTGATCCAGCAGAAACGGTAGGGCCGCTCGCTCACGGCCGGCTGGCCCAGCTCGAGGCGGAGCTGACCCAGCACCTTGCACGCCAGCACCCGCTCGCCGGCAACGATGAGGACCAGGTCGCCCGGTTCGGCCGAGGTGGCGGACACGATCCGGCCCTGCTCAGCCTCGGTGAGGAACTTCGCCACCGGCGATTCCAGGGCACCTCCGGCCAGCACGCGCGTCCATACCAAGCCGGCGGCGCCGAGCTGGCGGGCACGGTCCACGAGCGAGTCGAGGCGGCTCCGGCCCCAGGCTCCCCCGCCCACCACGCGGATGGCTCGCACGGCCTCGGCGTCGCTGAACGCCCTGAACTCGGTGCCGGCGACGGCCTCGCCGAGATCGACCAGCTCCATCGCGAAGCGCAGGTCCGGCTTGTCAGTCCCGAACCTGTCCAGAGCCTCGTTCCAGGTCATCGTCACTATCTCCGGCGGCCGCTCGCCGCTGACCGCCGTCGTCGCCTCGATCACGGCCTCGCTCACGAAACGGTGAACATCGGCCTGGCCCACGAAGGACGCTTCGATGTCGAGCTGGGTGAACTCGAACTGGCGGTCCGCCCGCAGGTCCTCGTCCCTCATGCAGCGCGCGATCTGGTAGTAGCGATCGATCCCGCCCACCATCAGCAGCTGCTTCGCGATCTGGGGGCTTTGCGGCAGCACGTAGAACGAGCCGTGCTGCAGCCGGGACGGGATCGCGAACTCGCGTGCCCCTTCGGGCGTCGGCGTCCACAACATCGGCGTCTCGACCTCGACGAAGCCCTGGCGCTCCATGGCAGCGCGCAAGGCGCTGTTCACCTGCGCCCGCAAGCGCAGGTTGCGTTGCATGCGGTCGGTCCGCAGGTCCAGGTAGCGGTATCGAAGCCGCACCGCCTCGTCGGTCTCCGAGCGGGCGTCGAGAGAGAACGGCGGAGGCTCCGCCGTCGAGAGGATCTCGACCATGCAGTCGCTCAGCTCGACCTCACCGGTGGAAAGGGCGGTGTTCACGGTGCCCTCCGGGCGGGCCCGCACCGTGCCCGTCACTCGCAGCACCTGCTCGGACCGGAGGTCGCTGGCCCCGTCGACGACGCACTGGATGATCCCGGTGTGATCACGCAGGTCGACGAAGGCGAGGTGCTCGCCGTGCTCGCGCCGGCGGGCCACCCAGCCACAGACGCTGACGCTCCTGCCTGCGTCCTCGGACCGCAAGGCGCCGCAATAGGCCGTACGCATCCCGGCCGGGACCAACTCCACATCGGTGGTGAAGCTCATGTTGACCTCGTGATCTCATAAAGGCGTCCCGCAAGGGCTTCGCGCGCCACCTTCTCCTGGCTTCGCGCGTCCGGGCCGCGAAGCACACGGACGGTGACGAGCCCGTCGGCGAGATCGTCCGCGCCGACGATGCATGCCACTCTGGCACCCGAGCGGTCCGCTGCTCTCAACTGGGCCCTCATCGAGCGCCCGTCGAACGCCCGATCGACGGCCAGGCCGGCCCCGCGGAGATCCCTGCACAGCTCGAGGGCGACGCCCGTGTCACTGGTGTCGACGACAAAGACGTCGAGTGCCGGACTGAGCCGCAGGGCACGGGCCGAGAGCGCGCCGTCGGCGTCGCACGCGAGCAGGATCCTCTCGATGCCCGCCCCGAAACCCACACCGGACACCTCCGGACCGCCGAGGGCGGCGACGAGCCCGTCATAGCGGCCACCGCCGCCGACCCCCTCCACGGCGTCCGACTCGTACTCGAAGGTCGTGCGCGTGTAGTAGTCGAGTCCCCGGACCAGGAAGTCGTCCTCCTCATAGGCGATCGCCAGCCGGTCGAGGCCACCGAGCACCGCGGCGAAGTGGCGGCGGCAGTCTTCGCAAAGGGCGTCTCGCAACCTCGGAGCCCCCGCGCTCACCTTCCGGCATTCGGGTCGCTTGCAGTCGAGGATCCGCAGCGGGTTGGCGGCCCACTTGTAGCGGTGCTCGTCGCAGAGCTCATCCGCGTGGGCCGCGAGATAGGCCGCCAGCTGCTCGCGATAACCCGGAGCACATTTCGCATCGCCAAGAGAGTTGACCCGCAGCCGCAGCGACGACAAGCCGAGGTCGGCGTACAGCCCGGCCAGCAGCGAGATCACCTCCACATCGGCCATGGGGTCATCGGTGCCGAGGATCTCGACGCCAAGCTGGTGGTGCTGGCGAAAGCGCCCCGCCTGCGGGCGCTCGTAGCGAAACATGGGGGCGGCGTACCAGGCCTTGAACGGAGCCACCGGGGAGTGCTGGACATAGGCACGCACGACCGAGGCCGTGCCCTCGGGACGAAGCGCCAGGTCGCGCCCGCCCCGGTCCTTGAATTCGTACATCTCCTTTGTCACCACGTCGGACGAGTCGCCCGCGCTGCGGCGGAACACCTCCGCATCCTCGAATCCCGGGCTCACGACCAGGCCGAAGCCCGATCTTTGCGCCAAGGCGGCAAAGCGCCCCACGAGCTCGACCCAGCGCGCGCTTTGCGGAGCGAGGATGTCCTGGGTCCCCTTAGGAGACTGGAAGCTGTTCACCGGGCGGTCGGCGCGGGCGCGTCGTTCCTCCCCGGAACGAGGCGGTAGGCGTCATAGACGCTGTCGAGCATGCGGAGATTCTCCAGGAGCGAGTCGAGATGCTCTGGGTCCGCGAGCTCGAATTCGAAGCGCATGCGGCTCACCCTATCGGGCGTCGTGTGGGTCGACGAGGAGATGATGCTCACGTGGTGCTCGGACATCACCTTGGCGACATCGGCCAACAGCCGTGTCCGGTCCAGTGCCTTGACCTCGATCGCGGCCACGAAGACGCCCGTGCGATCCTCGTCCCACTCCACCTCGATCAGCCGTTCTTTCTCGTCGGCCGCAAGGGCGATCGCGTTGGCGCAGTCCTCACGGTGCACCGAAACGCCGCGGCCGCGCGTGACAAAGCCGATGACGCGATCTCCCGGCACCGGGGTGCAGCAGCGCGACAGGCGGACCATGACATCGTCAAGGCCCTCGACGTAGATCCCCGTCGATACCCGACGGCGAGAGGTGCGCCGGGGCTGCAAGGCGGTCGAAGGCAGCTGCTCCTCGCCCTCGCCCCCGCGAAGCTCTCGTTCGATGCGCTGCACGAGCGCCTGGCCCGAGATGTGCCCCTCGCCTAGGGCGGCATGGAGCGAGTCGAGATCGGAATAGCCCATCGAGGTCGCCACGGCGACCAGGGTCGGTGAGTTCTGCAGCTTCTGGACCGGCAGGCCGCCTCGCCGGAGCGCCCTCGCCAGTTCTTCGCGGCCGGTCTCGATCGCGTCTTCGCGGCGTTCCCGGGAGAACCACTGCCGGATCTTGTTGCGCGCCCGCGGCGAGGTGGCGATCTGCAGCCAGTCGCGCGAGGGGCCGGCCGAAGCCGTCTTGGAGGTGACGATCTCGACCGTGTCGCCCGAGTGGAGTTTTGAGTCGAGTGGGAGCAGGCGCCCGTTGACCCGGGCGCCGACGCAGCGGTGGCCGACCTCGGTGTGGATCGCATAGGCGAAGTCGACCGGGGTCGCGCCCGCCGGCAAGGTCACGATCAGGCCCTTCGGCGTGAAGACGTACACCTCGTCCTGCTCGAGGTCGACCTTGAGCGTCTCCAGGAACTCCACCGGATCGGGCGTCTCACGCTCCCAGTCGACGATCCGCTGCAGCCACGCGATCTCGTCGGTCGAGCGGGCGCCGCGCTGGACCGGGGGCTTGCCGATGCCCCCGGGCTTGCCACCGGCAGCCTCTTTGTAGCCCCAGTGGGCGGCGATCCCGAACTCCGCCCGGCGGTGCATCTCTTGGGTGCGGATCTGGATCTCGAGGGGCTTCACGCGGGGACCGACGACGGTGGTGTGCAGGGACTGGTAGAGGTTGAACTTGGGAGAGTTGATGTAGTCCTTGAACCGTCCCTGCACCGGAGGCCAAAGGGCGTGCACCGTCCCGAGTGCCGCCCAGCAGTCCTTCTCGGCGGTCACGATCACACGGATCGCCACCAGGTCGTGGATCTCGTCGAACTCCTTGCCCCGCACGACCATCTTCTCGTAGATGCTCCACAGGTTCTTCGGGCGCCCGGTGACCTCCGCCTCGATCCCGGCCGCGGTAAGCCGGGAGCGCACGACGGCAAGGACCTCGGCAAGCTCGACCTCGCGCCGTGGAGCGCGCGTGGCGACCATCTGGGCGATCTCGGCGAACCGTTTCGGATGAAGGGTCTCGAAGGCGAGATCCTCAAGCTGCCATTTGACCTCCTGGATGCCCAGGCGGTGCGCCAAGGGGGCGTAGATGTCCCGGGTCTCCTCTGCAGTCCGGCGCTGCTTCCACTCGGGCATCACCGACAAGGTCCGCATGTTGTGCAGGCGGTCGGCCAACTTGATGACAAGCACGCGCCAGTCACTCGCCATGGCGACGAGCATCTTGCGCATCGTGGCGGCCTGCTGCGCCTCTTTCGAGTCGAAACGGAGCCGGTCCAACTTGGTCACGCCGTCCACGATGCCCGCTACCGCCGGACCGAACTCCTCCTCGATCTGGGCCAGGGTGACTCCTGTGTCCTCCACGGCGTCGTGAAGCAACGCCGCGGCAGCGCTCACGGCGTCCAGACCGAGATCGGCGATGATTGTCGCCACTGCGACCGGGTGGGTGATGTAGGGCTCGCCTGACAGCCTGCGCTGACCTTCGTGGGCCTTGGTCGCGAAGGCATGCGCCCGTCGCACCAGATCGAGATCACCGTCGGCCCGCCGCGCGCTGAGAGTCGACAGGATACCCTCGACCTCCGAGGTCGGGGGCGGGATGAGGGCGCGAGCCGGGTTCTCGGGGAGCACCTCGCCCAGCTCGGCAGTCCGCCCGGCGAGCACGGGATCGACTGCAGACATAGCCCAAATCTACCCGCTGAGGGCTGCCCGACCTGCGAGTCCGCGGAAACTCGGCGGCCGCAGCTGGCCGTGGGCAAACTAAACTCGCTGGTGACGCAAGTGATGAACGCAAAGCCCGAGACGACGCCTGTGGAAAGGGCCGCTCCGTGACGACGCCGCCGGACCTCGAGTTGCAAGGGGCCGATGAGCTCAAGTCGCCGCGCCCGGGCCGGACTCGGCCCGCGTCACTCCGGCCCGCGCTCGTGGTGCTCGCGTGCGCGGCCGTGGTGACCTTCGGCGGCTTTGCCGTCGCCCTCGTGGGCAGCCGACAGCCGGCGCCGGCGACCGTCAGCGGCCTGGCGACGCCCGTGCCGGGCGTGAGCCTCTCGGCGATCGACGCGTCCGGGGTCCTCCAGCGCATCGCGAGCGGGGGCACCCCTCCTCCCGACATCCTCGCAGCGCTCGCTGTGCCGAACGGGGCGCGGATAATGGGCACGACGACTCAGGACGCCGACGTCGATCAGTACGACCGCGCCATCAAGCTCCAGATCAGCACCACCTCCGGCCAGCTCCTCGAGTTCTACAGGACAGAGCTGAAGCGGGCGCGTTGGTCGCTGCTCGGGACCTACCCTTTGCCGAACGCCGGGAGCGAGCTCCTCGCCCAGCGGGAAGGGTCCGACGGCTACGAGTGGGAGGTCGGAGTGCTGGTGACGCCCGTCAATCCCGCGATCTCGCCGGCGCTGGCAGGTGACGGTCAGACCTCTGCTGTGATGGGGCTCACACTCAGGCTGTTCGAGGTCCCGGACGCGTCCTGAGCCTCCAGCTCCGTCCTCGGCCCGCCTCTGGCCCTGACACCCGCGACGAGCGGGGTGAGCAGGACGGCGCAGGTCAACAAGTCGAGCGGGTAGATGAGGTACCCGAAGCGGGTGGCCGGCGCGAGCAGCGTTGCCAGCAGCATGGCGAGACCGCTGAAGCCAGCCGCGCTCTGCGGGCTCGAGGGTGGCCACCGCCGAAGCCCGTAGGCGACCGCCGCGAGGCCTATGCACCCGAGGAGCGCGATCAGCTCCGGTTTGACCGCCGGGAACAGCACGACCAGCTCCTGGCCGAGGAGCGGGCTCGCCGCCGGCGACTTCACCTTCGTCAGCCCGAGCGGGAACTTGATGGCGTTGGTGACGAAAGCATGCCAGTTCGAGCCGATGCCGATGCCGAGCACTGGGACGACAACCGCCGCGACGGCGAGCGAGTACCGCAATATCGCGCGGCGGCCCCGCCGGTCGTACTCGCCCAGCGCCAGCAGGATCAAAAGCGGCCAGGCAGTGAACTTCAAGGTGCCGGCAAGTCCCATCGCCAGCCCTGACCAGACCGGTCTTCGCCGGGTCGCCAGCGCCAGTCCGAGGACCAACAAGGCGATCACCGGGAGGTCGTCGCCGCCCGTGACCATCGGCAGGGCTCCGCTCGGCAGGACGACGACCACTTGGAACAGGCGCCAGCGCCGCCGGGAGGGGACCTCCGCTATGAGCAGCGCCCCGGTGATCACGATCAGCGAGAACCCGGTCAGTGGGATCCTCGCGTCCTTAAGCTCGGCCGGCCCAGAGGTGGCGTTGATGAGGCCGAAGGGGATCATGCCCGGTAGGTAGGGGAAGAAGGAGTCCTCCGACTGGCTCGTGACCGATGTGCCTATCGTCTTGGGGTTCGACAGGTAGCACTGCTTGTGGTGCACCACCCGATCGGCGCAGGTCTCTATGACCACCACCTCGTTCTGCACCTCGTCACCGGGATGGTGCTCGGCACGGAGCACCACCTCGACGCTGAGTGGGACGAGCATGACCGTCACGAGGAGCCCGAGAATGACACCGTTGCGCAGGCGGTCGCGCCGGTTTGCCGCCCCCGCCTCATCCGGCCGCCGCGAGCGGTGCCGTGCCACCGCCCAGCACAGGGCCGCCCCGACGAGATAGGGGCCGACCGCCATCTCTGCCCACTGGCGATAGTCGGCGCTCTCCCCCAGCAGGATCGTGCCGAACGCGAGCATCGCCGCCAGCAGATAGAGGCAGGCGTCCTGGTCGAGAACCGAGAGGGCCACCAGACGATCCCGCCAGCGAAGCGCAAGATCCCGCCAGCGAAGCGTTGTGCGCGAGATCGCGGGCATCTTGCAGAGCGTATCGGGCCGCGAGCGCCAGAGGGCTGGCACAGCAAGGCCGCCCACACTGAGGCGGGCGGCCTTGCGCGGATTCGAGCCTGTCCTAGAGGTCGGGCTGAGGTGTGTAACGCAGGTAGGGCTTTACCGCCCGGAATCCCTTCGGGAACTTCACCTTGGCGTCCTCGTCGCTCACGGCCGGGACGATGATGACGTCCTCGCCCTCGTGCCAGTTCACGGGCGTCGCCACCGAATAGCCCGCCGTGAGCTGCAACGACTCGAGCACCCGGAGGATCTCCTCGAAGTTGCGCCCCGTGCTCGCAGGGTAGGTGATCGTCAGCTTCACCTTCTTGTCCGGGCCGATCACGAACACCGAGCGCACGGTCAAGGTGTCGCTCGCGTTCGGATGGATCATCCCGTAGAGGTCCGAAACCTTGCGATCCGAGTCGGCGATGAGCGGGAAGTTGAGCGCGTAGCCGGTGGCATCGGCGATGTCTCCCACCCAGCGCTTGTGGGAGTCGAGCGAGTCGACCGACAAACCGATGACCTTCGCGTTGCGTTTCTCGAACTCGCCCTTGAGACGCGAGACCTCTCCGAGCTCGGTCGTGCAGACCGGGGTGAAGTCCTTCGGGTGCGAAAAGAGGATCCCCCACCGGTCGCCCAGCCAGTCGTGGAAAGTGATTGTCCCCTCTGTGGTCTCAGCCGTGAAATCGGGGGCAACGTCGCCCAGCTGAAGTGCCATGTCTTGTCTCCTGTCGTTGGTCCGATACCGTCCCCGGCCGCTCAGGCCGTGATGCTTGGGCGATGACATTAGTCGGGTTTCATTCCGGCCATGCCGCCAGCGGTCTGCCAGTTTGCGGCGGCGGCGCGCACCTTTGGCCTAGCTTCGCCGGCGTGCTGAACGACGACATCGCCCATTGCGCCATCCCGCTCCCGGTGCTTGTCCCTGTCCCTTGCCCGGTTCGGGCGACGGGTGTGAAGGCACAAGGCGGATTCGGTGTCTGCGGAGTCTGCCGCGGGGCTGCTACCAGCGGGCTGGGAACCTGCTGGAGCTGCCGTGTCGTTCGCCGACAGCTCGGCACCAAGCTCACGCCCGTCGTCCCGATCTCGCTGTTCTCCCCCGGCTCACCGCTGCATGAGCTGCTCGTCGGGTACAAGGCCGCTCCATCGCGAACGGCCCGCCTTGAACGCCAGGCGTCGCTGGCCCGTCTCGTGGGCGACTTCTTCGGCCTCCATCTTGGCTGCCTGGTCGGAGAGGTCCTCGAGGGCGAGCTCGCCACCCTCGCCGTCCCGGTCCCGTCGAGCTCGGAGCAGCGTCTGTCCTGGGGCGGGCAGCACCCACTCGTCGGACTGCTCAGATCGGCTGTCGCCACACGGCCCGATCTGTACGTGGCGCCCGTGATCGTCAAGGGTGCCGAGATGCTCGGGCACCTTCGCGCCAGTCCACGGGGCTTTCGCCCCGTCGCCTCCGTCGCGGGCCGGCGAGTGCTCGTGCTCGACGACACCTACACCTCCGGCGCCCGATCCCAGAGCGCCGCCGCAGCCCTGTCGGGCGCCGGGGCCGACGTGGTCGCCATCGTCCCGATCGGTCGGCTCGTCCACCCTGATCACAACGAGGCGACCAGCGCCCTGTGGACGCACCAGCGGCAAGAGCCGTTCGACCCTCGTCGGTGCGCCGGCCCGTGCCGGCGCGGGCAACTCGGCTCGAACGGGACGCGGGCTTGGTGGCAGAAGCCGGCTCGGCGACACAGAGCCGCCCTCGGCGCGGGCAGCCTCTGAGCGAGCAGCCGCTAGGCGAGCAGCAGCCGCCCGAGCCGACGCGAGGCGCCTACCAGGCCGACCAGGCCGAGAAAGCCCAGGTAGCACGCGTGCACGAGAAGCACCGGACCGATCGCACCAGTGTCGAGGCCGCGTAGAAGGGCGACGCCTTGGTAGAGAGGTGTGACGGTGACCAGGACCCTGATCCACGCCGGGTACAGCGAGAGCGGGTAGAACACCCCCGAGAACAAGAACAGCGGCATGATCGCGAGCGAGATCAGGTCGAAGTCCTGCCAGCTGCGCATGTAACAGGTGCCGAACATCCCCATTCCCCCGAAGGCGAAGCTCACGAGCATGGCCGCGGGCAGGCAGAGCACGGCCCACCAAGAGGCGACCAACCCGAGCGCCGCCATCACCGCGAGGAACGCGATCGAATAGATAGTGCCGCGAATCAGCGACCAGGTCAGCTCCCCGACGGCCACGTCGCGAACCCCGAGCGGCGTCGCGAGCACGGCGTCGTATGTCTTGGCGATCTTGAGCTTGAAGAAGATCCCGAAGGTGGAGTCGAAGATGGCGCCGTTCATCGCCGAGGAGGCGAGAAGGCCAGGGGCGACGTAGTCGGTGTACGGGATCGACCGGCCGCTTAACTCGAGGTGGCCCACGAGATGGTTCAGACCGAGGCCAATCGAGAGCAGGTAGAACAACGGCTCGAAGAAGCCCGACACGAGGAAGATCCACCCCCGCCGGTAAGCGACGACGTTGCGTGCGACGAGGCGGCGCGCCCGGCCCCGGGCCGGCCCGAGCGGTGGGAGGACCCGAAGTGGCAGGCTGAATGCCGGTGCAGCGGAGGTGCTCATGACCCCCGCCTCATTGCACGAGCCTCCGGCGATAGGTGACCCTCGCCGCCAGCACCCCGGCGACGAGCATCAAGACGAGGTACCCGGCATGCCCGAGGTCGTCCCAACCTCGGAGACGGCCCAGCACCAGGGCGCGGCAAAGGCTCACGCCTTGGTACAGCGGGGTGCCGCGGGCGACGACCTGCAACCAGCCGGGCAACTGCGTTACCGGAAAGAACGTGCCGGAGAACAAAAAGAGGGGCACGACGACAAAGCGGAAGAGCATGATGAAGGACTGGTCGGTCTCCTGAGTTGCGCTGAAGGCCATCACCGGCGCAGCAAAGGCCGCACCCGTGAGGACCGCGGCCGGGAACGCGGCCGCCGCCCACGCCGAAGGCACGGTGTGGAACGCCGTCATCACGGCGAGAAAGACGCCGGAGGCCAAAGCGACGCGGGTCACTATCCAGAGAAGGTGGCCATAGAGCACGTCTGTCACCTCGAGCGGCGTGGCGAGCATGGCGAAATAGGTCTTGAGCCACTTGATCCCGGCCATGACCGGGAACGTCGACTCGTTCGTACCGATCTGCATCGCCGTGCCCGCCAGCAGCCCGGGGGCGAGGAACCAGATGTAGGGCACGCCCTCGACTGCCTGTCTCGAGCCGTGATCGATGAGATGGCCGAGGCCGACACCGATGGCGGCGAGATAGAGGACAGGGTAGAGGAAGGTCGTCGTGAGCGAGCCTCTCCAGGTTCGCCTGTAGGCAAGAAGGCTGTACTGATACGCCCGCAGCGCAAGTGGCACCCGTCTCCTTCCGGGCGGGATCGACACAACTCGCGACGGCCTTGTCGTGAGGCTCAATCCACCAGGCTCCGCCCGGTCAGGTGCAAGAAGACGTCCTCGAGAGTCGAACGCCTCACCAAAGCCGCGATCGGCGACTTGCCGCGAGACCTCACAGCATCGAGCGTCGCGTCGCCCTCGTCTGTGTAGAGGAGCAACCGGTCGGGCAGCACCTCGACCCGCTCGGCGAGATCGGCCAGCGTTCTGCCGTGGGTCTCGTGCCCCTCGGCTTCAAAGCGCAGTTCCACCACCTCGCGGGTGGACCACTGCTCGATCAGCTCGCGAGGCGAACCGGAAGCGGCGATGCGCCCGGCGTCCATCACCACGAGCCGGTCGCAGAGCTGCTCGGCCTCGTCCATGTAGTGCGTCGTGATCACAAGCGTCACGCCCTCCCGCTTCAGCCGGTAGAGCCGGTCCCAGAGAAGGTGGCGCGCCTGGGGGTCGAGACCTGTCGTCGGCTCGTCCAGGATCACCAGGTCGGGCGAGGACACGAGCGCCCGCGCGATGGTGAGCCGGCGCCGCATGCCCCCCGACAGCGGGTCCACGCGATCGTCGGCCCGTTCTGTGAGCCGGGCGAATTCCAGCAGCTGGTCGACGCGCTCCCGCAGCTGCTTTTTCGGGAGCCCGAAGTACCGCCCGTAAAGATAGAGATTGTCCCGCACGGTCAACTCGAGATCGAGCGTGTCGTCCTGAGGGACGAGGCCGATCCGGCTCCGTATCCGCGAGCCGTCGCGCACGGGGTCCAGTCCCAGCACACGCAGGGTCCCGCCCGAGACCGGCGAAAGGCAGGCGATCATCCGCATCGTCGAGGTCTTGCCTGCCCCGTTGGGGCCGAGAAACCCGAAGGCCTCTCCGGCTTGAATGTCGAAGTCGACCGAATCGACGGCGGTGAAGTCGCCAAAGCGCTTCGTGAGCCCCCGCGCCTGGACCACGGCACCGGTCCCAGCACCGGGGCCCGCCTCGGGAGCGGCTCCGGGGCCCGCCTCGGGAGCGGAGGTCGACTCGGCTGCCCGGGCCAGGCGCGACAGGTCAGATGGGCCGCCTAAGTGTTGCTTGACAAGCTCATCGTCACCCGAAGGCATCTTCGCTCCTGCCCAAACTGCGTGACCACGCCATCTCGGCCCACGGGCTGGCGCCGTGGCGGATCGGGAGGACTACCAGGCCCTAGACTCTCTCTGGCGTGCAGCAAGCTCCCGATTGGCGCCGTTTCCGGGCCGGCGTGGCCGTCCTCGTAGTGTCGATGGGAGCCGCCACAGCCGCCATGCTCCCGTTTCGGAGCCATGTGAGCGTAGCCGCAGCTGCGCTCGTCTTCGTCCTGCCCGTCGTCGGCGCCATGGTGATCGGGGGCGCCTGGGTCGGGCTCTTCGCCGTCGTTCTCGGCTTCATCGTGCTCGACGTCGCCTTCGTCCCACCGTACGGAACGCTCGCGGTAGGTAGCGGCCAGAACTGGCTCGCGCTCGTCGTGTACGTCGCGGTCGTCCTGGTCGTAGCACGGGTCGTTTCCCGGCTGCAGCAGCTTCGGGGCGACGCCGCGCGCAACGCGGCCGACTCGCGACGGCTTCTCGAGCTGTCCGATCTGCTCGTGGCGGACAAGCCGGTGTCAGAGATGCTCGGCGTCGTCGCCTCGAGTGTCCGCAAGGCCTTCGACCTCGAGACCGTGGCGCTGCTGCTGCCTTCGGAGGAGACGGGCTACCTCGAGATCGCGGCATCCGACGGGGTTGAGCTCAAAGGCGAGTCACTGGAGCGCATCTTGCCTCCACCGGGCACGCCGGCCTCACTGACCGGCAGCATCGTCGCCGGCGCGTTGCTGCGACAGATTCCGTTGGCGGCCGCCGGGCGCCCTGTCGGGCTCCTCGTTCTTCGTGGCCCGGCGCTCGACGTCCACGATCGTGCCCTGCTGGCGACCTACACCAACCACGCCGCCCTTGCGATCGAGCGTGCCCAGCTGCGCGACCAGGCCTTGCGGGCGGACCTCCTCCAGAAGGTCGACGAGTGGCGCGCCGCACTCGTCGGCACAGTTGCGCACGACCTGCGTACCCCGCTCGCCTCCATCAAGGTCGCCGTGTCAGACCTGCGCGAGCCGGGGATCGTGCTGGCCGAGACGGCACGCCGCGACCTGCTGGAGACGATCGAGGAGCAGACCGATCGCCTGACGCGCCTCGTCAGCACCGTGCTCGACCTTTGGAGGCTCGAAGCGGGCGCCCGCCGGCCGAAACGCGAGCCTGTCGCAGTTGACGACCTGATTGACGAGGCCGCTGCCCTCGTTGAGACGTCGCTGGACGCGTCGCGCCTGCGCAGGGTCATCGCGCCGGACCTTCCGCCCCTCGAGGTGGACCCCACGCTTATCGCACAAGCATTGGCGAACCTGCTGGAGAACGCCGCCAGGCACAACCCGTCCGGTGCCGAGATCCTCGTGGAGGCGACGCGCCGGCGCGGGCACGGGGACGAGATCGAGCTCGCTGTCTCCGATTCGGGCCCCGGGGTGCCGCCCGACCAACGAGGGATGATCTTCGAGCTGTTCCACCGCGGCGCCGGTGGGGGGCGAGCCGGGCTCGGACTGGCGATCGCAAAGGCGTTCGTGGAGGTGCACGGCGGCCGCATCGGAGTAGGAGGCGCCCGTGGGGGCGGGGCTCGCTTTGTCATGACCGTGCCGGCGGCCCCAGCGCTCGCCGCCAAGCTTCCCGCCGAGGACGGGGTCTTCTCGTGACCCGGGTGCTCGTCGTCGACGACGACCCAGCCCTCTTGCGAGCCCTCCGGATAGGCCTTGACGCACGAGGCTTCGATGTCATCGTGGCCCGAACCGGGTCCGAAGGGCTCTCGCGCGCGGCCCAAGCCAGGCCCGAACTCATCGTGCTCGACCTCGGGCTGCCCGACCTCGACGGCGTCGAGGTCTGCAGGCGGCTACGACAGTGGACCGAGGTGCCGGTGATCGTGCTGTCCGCCCTCGACAGCGAGGACCGCAAGGTGCTCGCGCTGGACAGTGGCGCAGACGACTACGTCACCAAGCCGTTCGGGATGCAGGAGCTGGAGGCTCGCCTCCGGGTCGCCCTCAGGCACGCGGCCGCCCGGGACCCCTCCTCGGCCCTTGTGACCATGACTGTGGGACCTATCTCCTTGGACCTCGCCGCTCGCGTGGTCGAGGTCGGGGGCAGGCCGGTCGACTTGACGGCTCGGGAGTTCGACCTGTTGGCGTTTCTGGCCCGCAACGCCGGCAAGGTCTGCACCCACAGGACCATCCTCCGCGAGGTCTGGGGGCCCGGCTACGGGAACGAGACGCACTACTTGCGCGTCTACGCCAGCCGGTTGCGCCGCAAGCTGGGTGAGGAGGCGGGCCCGCTCCTGCGGACGAACGCGGGAGTCGGCTACCAGCTCGTGGATGAGCGACCGGGTCAGCCCCCCGGCTCTGGCGGGGGTGGAGGTGCCTGCCATGACGTCGCGGAACCAGGTGCCGGTGATTCCGAACCACCGGGCGCCGGAGGGGTCTGACCGCCGGAGGGCGGCTGCCAGCTGGACGGAGGAGCCTGAGCTGGGCCAGAGCCGTAGCCCGCTGGGCCAGAGCCGTAGCCCGCTGGGCCAGAGCCGTAGCCCGCTGGGCCAGAGCCGTAGCCAGGGGACGGCGGCGGCAGCCACGGCGGCGGTGGGTACCCGCCAGGCCCAACTCCGTACCCGCCTTGGCGATACCGACGAATCTCCTTTTGGACAGGCCAGTCCGAGAAGGCGAACACGAAAAACATCACGATGTTCACAAGCGGGACCAGTGCCAAGAGGACGAACCAGCCCGAGTAGCCGGCCTTCGAGATGATCTTCACCGTTCCCACGATCACTGCCACGACGATCGCCAAGTAGACGACAGCGGCGATCGCGCCGTCCGGCCCGACCAAGCTTGCCAAGATGAGCATCTTCGACCGCCTCTTGCGGGGGAACTCCGCGCTGTCTCAGTCAGCGGCCGGGGACCCGCCTTGGAGGCGAGCGTAGACCGGACAAGCGGCCGGGCGCGGCAGCTGCTGCGCCCGGCCATCACCTGGCCGTCCGCTCGGCGAAGGTGAGCCGGTTCAGCCCCCGGACGGGGGCGGCGAGCCCTCTGGCGGTTCCTCGGTCGCAGACGAGCCGCCTGAGGCCGGGGTAGAACCACCTGGCGTAGCTGGCACCTGGCTACCTGGCGACGGGTTCGGCGGGGTCACTGAGCTACCTGGCCAAGGCGGTGGCGAGCCGCTCGGTTGGGCCGGCACCGGCCCACCTGGCGAGGGCGGCATGGCGCCACCTGGCGGGTACGACGGTGCGCCACCTGGCCACGGCGGCGGACCAGATGGAGGCGGCACAGGACCACCTGGCGCCGGTGGCCAGCCGGACTGAGGGTACTGAGGGCCGCCGGAACCGTAGCCCGCGGGCCCCGATCCGTATCCACCGGGACCGCCGGGACCGTAGCCCGCCGGCGGCCACGGTGGCGCGGGATAACCACCGGGTCCGGCCCCACCCTGGCGATAGTTCCGAAGCTCCTTGTCGACAGGCCAGTCCGAGAAGGCGAACACGAGGATCATCACCAGGTTGAGCAACGGGACCAGGAGCACGAGAGACCACCACGCCGAATACCCCGCCTTCGGGAGAATTTTCGCCGCGGCCACGATCAGTACCACGACCAGGATCAGCTCGAGGAAGACAAGGCCTCCACTGCCTCGGTGTACAGCGGACAGCAGATCCATCCTCGACCACCTCTCCGTGGGTGCGCTCCCGTTCCGAGTCAGTCAGGTGCCGACCACCCACCCTGTCAGGCGAGCGTAGACCGCACCCAGCCCGGCCGCAGTGATCTTTGCCACCATCTGAGCGCTCGACTCGGCAATGCTGAGCACCGAGAGAGGAGGCCCATGCCAGGGGTCGTCACCCCAGCGCCGTATCTGGTGGCCGTCCTCCTCGTCCCGGCCGCCGCCACGACCGCGGGTCGCCGTCGTGGTTGATCGCGCCAAGCCCGACGCCACGTCGCAAGGCCAGCCGGCGTCGGGACTGCACCTTCATAGCTGGCGCGACCGGGCGATAGTGGCCACCGCGCTGGTCGCCACCGCGGCTGGTTTCGGGCAATTCGGTGCCGTCGCGGCGCTCGGCGACGTCGCGAAGCATTTCGGCCACATCACCCACGGTGTCACGATCGCCGAGCAGGCAGGCCTGTCGGGGACCAAGCTCGGAATCGGCCTTGCCGTGCTCCGCCTTGCTTCCCTCGGAGGGCTGCCGCTCGCCGGGCTGGCCGACCGGTTCGGGCGCCGCCGAGTGATGCTCTGGACGTGCGCGCTCGGGCTGGCACTGACGGCCGTGTCTGCTGTCAGCCCGACCTACTGGTGGTTCGTGGCCATCTTCGCCCTCGGACGTCCCCTGCTCAGTGCCACCTCAGGCGTGGCGCAGGTCACCGCCGCCGAGGAGACGGACTCATCAGAGCGCGCCAGCGCGGTCGCGCTCATCGCCGCCGGCTATGGGATCGGGTCGGGCCTGATCGCCATCGTGCACAGCCTCGCGTCGAGCACGCTCGGCTTTCGCGGCGTCGTCGTGCTAGCCCTCGTGCCGCTGGCCGGTCTGCCCTTCGTCGCGCGCCGGGTCGTCGAGCCCGACCGCTTCAAAATCGCGGCCGCCTCCGGAGAGCACCCACTGCCCGTTCTTGGGGCGGTCAGTCGGCGCTTCCGCCGCCGTTTGCTCATCGTCGCCGCGCTGACGTTCGCGATATCGGTCGTGACGGGCCCGGCGGACAGTTTCTTCTTCCTGTACGCGCAGAACGTCGTGCGCTTCTCCGGTACGGCGACGGCACTGCTCGTCGCCGGCGCCGGGATCACCGGGCTCGCCGGGCTGCTCCTTGGCCGCTTCCTCGCCGACCGAGTCGGGCGTCGTCTCGCGGCGGGCGGCGCCATGATCGGCATGGCATTGTTCGGAATGCTGATCTACAGCGGCTCAGCAGCGGGCGCCGCCGTCGGCTATCTGCTCGAGATCTTCGCCGCGTCGTCTTTTGCCGCTCCTGCCGGGGCGCTCACGAACGAGCTCTTCCCCACCTCGGTTCGCGCTTCGGTGATCGGCTGGGAGATCGCAGCAGGCGTCTTGGGGGCTACCGCCGGGCTGTTGGCATTCGGAGCAGTGGCAGATGTCGGCAACCGCTTCGGCATTGCGGCAGTCGTGGTGTTCGCCGCCACGATCCCCGCTACGGGCCTGTTCGCATTCTTGCCCGAGACCCTCGGCAAGGAGCCCGAGGACCTCTGGTCCGAGGCCGGCTGATCGCTCTCCTCCCGGACTTGGCGCCGGACGGGTGCCGCAAGCGCCCCCGGGCGCCCACAAGCGCCGCTCAGGCTCAGCGGGCGAACACGTGCCAGCCCAACCAGAGCCAGCCGACCATGAGGACGAGCCGACCCGCGAGGTGTCCCCGCAAGCTGCGGAAGATCTGCGCCGTCGTGGGCCAACCGTGATCAAGCCGTCGACTCGCCACCCCGCAGGCCCCAAGGGCGCAGGCCGCCATCACCCAGAGGGCGATGTTCACGCGTGCCGTCCAGGGCGCGTCGAGACGAAGAAGCCACAGGCGCCCCAACAGACGAAAGCCACCGCGCGAGCGGCTCGATGGTCGGGCCCGATCACATCGTTCGCCATGGAGCTCAGGGTCGGATAGAGGCTGCGTGGGCCGTGGAAGAGCTCCCAGAGCTCAACGGCGATGACGAACCCAACCGCCAGCATCCACGAGACGATGCCCCGTGTGCGCAGCGCTGCATCCTGGACACGCCCGACCGTGTGGACCTCGGCCTGGTAGGGGGCGAAGCTCCTCCGACGGTCCAACACCGCGCCCGTGGCGAGCACGGCGACGGCAACGGAGAAGGTCACGACGCTCGACTCGAGCCCGAAAGGACGCATGGCGGCTTCGAACCAACCACAGACGGCGAGGCCGACCAGCACTGCGCTTGCCGCCACAGCCTTCTTCGGCGATGTCAAGATGCCCGCCACAGCCCGGTCGCGCCGAGGAACCCGTCTTGCGGCGGTCTCGATGGCACCGCCTCAGAATCTGCAGGCATGTCTCCTCGATCCCCGGGAGTTGTCGCCCCGGTGCCGGACGACGACGACAAGTCATGCTAAGCGCAAGGCGCCTGGAGAAACGGGATTGAAGCGAGAGCAAGACCCGAGGACCCCGAGCGCCGTGAGGGTGTGAAGTAGTCTCGGCGTTGCCTGCGGGCCGGGGGACGGAGATGGCCGGGGCTCTATTGGGAGGAAGTCATGACCGAGCAGTACCTGCCTGAGATCTACTCGCGTTTTCGGGAGCGGTTCCCCGAGCTGTCGGAGAATCTCGACGCCCTCGCGGAGACCGCGAACGCCGGTCCCCTGGACGAACGCACCAGCCGCCTCGTAAAGCTCGGCATCGCTATCGGAGCGATGGCCGAAGGCGCTGTCCGCTCCAACGCCCGGCGCGCCCTGCAGGCAGGGGCGACGCCCGAAGAGCTGCTCCACGTCGTCGCCCTCACGGTGACCACGCGAGGTTTCCCAGCAGCCGTGGCGTCATACTCCTGGATCGAGGACGTGCTCGGCTCGAGCCGCTGAGGCGCTAACGAATCGGCTTCGAGCGCACGGACCGACCGCCAAGACGGCAATCTGCGCAGATACTGCTCGTCGTCCGGCCCGTCAAGACCGGGTGCGAACCGCCCAGGCGGCGCAGTGCCGCCGCCGGCAGCCCGGCGCCGAGCGACGCTCCGCAAACCTCGCAGGTGGCAGTCGGCCCGGTTGCGACAACTCGGCGACCGGCCGTCATGACAGCGCTGTCGAGCGCTCTCTCGAGGGTGACGACCCTCTCAGGGCAAGCGGCCACACAGGCCTCGCATGCAGTGCAGCGCGAAGGGTCGAAGCTGAGGCGGAGCGATCTGCCGCCAGTCCGGTCAGCCTCGAGCGCGCCCGTCGGGCAGACAGTCACGCAAACCTCGCACAGAGAGCAGCCGGCCGCGTCGATCCCGACCACTCCGAGCGAGCAACCCGGGCCGTCGGCTCGCCATCTTGCCCGGGCTGGCTCGAAGGCTCCCAGCACGGCCAACGCCTGCATCGTCGCCTCGGGCTCGCGCAACTCGATCCGGACACCTCCCGCGGCCTGCGCGCCCTTCGCGGCGCCAGATCGCCCCGTTGCCTCGGGCGGCGATCGCCGACCTGCCACTCCAGATGGCAATGGCCGGCCCGGTACAACCGGCGGCACGGGGCTCTGGACAAGCAGGTCTCCCGCCCCAGAGGGCGCCTCGATAAGAAAACCGAGCACTTCTGCGAGTTGTCCGAGAAAGCTCGCTAAGTCGCCGGCGCGCTTTTCGCAGTTGCCGTCCTCGCAGGCGACGACGCGTGCGCTCACTCCGGCCCTCGCCAACTGGAGCAGCCATCCAGCGGTCACCATCTCCAGCGACGGCACGCGGAGCACCAACCATTGCTCCCCGAGCCGGGGCCCGGTCTTCGAGTGCTGGCAGGCGAGCGCGACTCCTGTGGCCGACCTCCGCCGTCCGATCGACTCGACCAGAACCCCAACCGCAGCACCCAAACCGTCCAAACCGGCACCGGGAAGGGCAAAAGCCCCACTGCGGCAGGCGGTCACGCAGGCACCGCAACCCTGGCAGTAATCGCCGTCGACCACCAGACCACTGGCGTCTCGGTGAAGCGCCCCGTGCGGGCAAGCCAGCACACAGGCGGTACAGGCAACTCCCCCTTTGCAGCGCCCAGGTCGCCACACGACGATGGGATGGCGTGCGCCACTTACACCGCGAAGCAAGGAACGACGGGACACTCCCCCAGCCGAGAGCCTCGTCCGCTCCCGCACCGGCGCCTCGAGGTCGGCCTCGATAACGCGCGCCACCCCGGCGCTGAGCAGGGCCATGGACTGCTCGAGCACGACCCGCCCAGGGGTGGCCAGTCCGGGGGTGGCCAGTCCGGGGGTGGCCAGTCCGGGGGTGGCCTCCGCGCCACCCGCCTTCTCGGCGTAGGCCGCCGACGGTCGCAGATCGACGATGTCGGTCCCGGCGGCCGTCACGCCTGTTCGCCGCAGCGCGGCGAGCAGCTCCCCCCGTCGTTCCGAGGCTGCCCGGCACCCGAGGACCACGCGTGCCGGGCGATGAGGCGAAAGCGCATCGCCAAGGGCTCGTGGTCCTTCGCAGACGCCGGGGACCACCAGCACGACCGTGCCCGGCAGCTCCCGGCGCAAGCGGAGCACAAGTTCCCCGACGCGAATCGGCGCCGGAGCGCCACCCACATCCCCACAGACCACAACGACAGGTGCCTCCTGGGAGCGCATCAGGCGCCTCCTGGGCGCGTCTCAGGCGCCTTGAGCGCTCGCATCAGCCCGAGTCGGCAGCAGCAAAGTAAGCCTTGATCGCCGCCAGCCAGTCGAGGGTGAGAGCGGCCAGGTCACGATAAAACGCCACGGCGGCGTCGTGGGTCACCGCTCGGCACAGTCGTGGCAGGAATTGACCGAGGTGCTCCTCGAAGAGCTGGCGCGCGACCGGCTCGGCACCTTCGAGCGACAAGGCGTAGGCAAGCGCCTCGAGCTCGATGGCGACGTGATCTGGTAGCTCGCACGACCCCGAGGACACCTGCAGCCCGAGCTCGCGGTAGATCGCCTTGAGCTCGGCCGTGCACGGACCCATCAACGTCCTGCGGATGTCGAGTGGGACGTCCTCGCGCCAGAACGACTCATAAGGTGGGCAGGGAACCTGTCCCGGGCCCACGAAGAGGCGCTCGTACTCGTCGAGTAGACCGAGGGACTCCTCGCCTCCCTCCGGCACACGCACGGGCGCCCCCGCGGGCTCGCTCGAAAGCAACTGGTGCTTCTCGGCGAGCAAGTCGCGGGCCTCGACCCAGCTCTCGACTTCCTCGGGCAATGGCCGGCTCCAGAAGTGGCTGAGCAGATCGGCAGCAACCCCGATCGTCTCGCGACCGGGCGGGCTCGTGGCACTGCGGGTGCCGTCCCCGTCGTGACCGCTCGCCCCAAGCCCCGCTCCGCCACCGTTGAGGCCTACCTCCCCGGTGCTCATGATCCCGCCGTTGTTTCGGCGATCGCGGCCTTCGCGCGGTGCTCTCCTGCCGGCGCGCTCTCGATGACATGAAGGCTCTTGTAGCCGATGGTGACGAGCGCCGCGAACAGCGCCACCAGGCCGAGCACGATGCCGATCTCGACCCAGGTCGGGTGGTACCGCCCGATGAGCTGGAACGAGGAGGTGGCCGGGTTGTAGGTGCCGACGGCGTTCCCCGGCGGGTACTGAGTAAGCGGGTTGACGAAGCCGAGAACGACGAGCTCGATGCGGAAGGCATAGACACCAACGATCACGAGCACGGCCGAAAGGCCGAGGGCACCGGGCAGCTTCTTCAGCCGTGGCACGACCAGGAAGGCGAGGGGGATGACGCCGCCCACGATCCACTCGACCCAGAACAGCCACGCCCAGGGGCCTCCCGGGAGCACGAGGTTGAGGGCGGAACGATCAGAGGGCACGTTGCCCCAGAGCACGGTGATGTAGTCGCAGCCCACGAAGAACAGATCGATGATGAGGCTCACGGTGATGAAGCCGCGCAGCCACCTCCGCGTGTCCTCCGCCAGCTCGATCTTGCCGTAGCGCTCGGCACAAAGCGCCAGCAGCGTCACGAGGGCGGTACCGGAGAGCACCGCCGAGACGACGAAGAGCGGGGCCATGAGCGAGGTGTTCCACCAGCTGCGGGCGATCTGGAGGCCGAAGATCCAGGCCGTCACCGAGTGGAGCAAGATGGCCGTCGGCAGGCCGACGTAGGCCATCACGCGCATGACCTTGCGCCAGCGGCTCGGCTCGGCGGCCTGACGCTGGAGGACGTAAAGGTCCACGACGGAGAAGACGAAATAGACCGTGATGATCAAGATGTCCCAGATGAGGGGGGAGGTCCAGTTCGGGTGGATGAAGATGTTGATGATCCGGATCGGCTTGCCGAGGTCGGGGATGATCATGAGCGCCGCCACGGCCACGCAAGCGGCGGCCGAGAGGACGCCGAGGCGCGAGAGCGGTCTCAGGGCCTTGATGCCGAACACCTCGGCGCTCGAAGCCATGATGAGGCCGCCCGCCGAGAGGCCGATGAAAAAGGCGAAGGTGAAGATGTACATGCCCCAGGAGACGACGTCGCGCATGCCCGTGGCGGCGAGGCCGTAGTGGAGCTCGTCGATCCACGCCCCGAGCCCCCAGGCCATGAGGGCGACCAGCGCCGCGTACCAGGCCCAGATCGGGCGGAAGGTGCGGGTCGCGCGTGCGGGAAGTGCTGCGGTAGTTGTGGCCATGGCCGCCTCCTCAGCTCTCGCCCGGCACGCGCCTGGCGACCGGGAGGTAGTAAACGTTCGGGTTCGTGCCGAGCTCGGGGTGGAGCTGCTCGGCACCACCGCTGTTGACGAATTCGCTGACCTGGGACTCGGGGTCGTTCAGGTCGCCGAAAATGCGGGCCCCCATCGGGCAGGCCACGACGCAGTAGGGCTCTTCGCCTACGTCGATGCGCTCGACGCAGAAGGTGCACTTCTCGACGACTCCCTTCGGGCGCTCGGGCGTGAACACGAGACGGTCCCCGGTCCAGTACTCCTTGCCGTAGCCGACGACGCCACCGGGCGCGTACTGGGCATCACCCCAGTTGAAGATGCGCACGCCGTAGGGGCACGCTGCCATGCAGTAACGGCAGCCGATGCAGCGGTTGAAGTCGATGAGCACTGTGCCGTCGTCGCGGCGGAACGTCGCTTGTACCGGGCAGACCTTCACGCACGGGGCGTCGTTACAGTGTTGGCAGGCGACCGGCAAATACGCAAGTTCGCAGTCGGGGTAGGTGCCCCAGGGCACGTCCAGGTTGTCGCTGGCGGGGGCCTTGGCTGTCGTCGACTGGTTGGGCGCGGTCGTAAGGATACGGTTCCACCAGTAGCCGAGCGGCTCGTTGTTGATCTGCTTACAGGCAAAAGCGCACGACCAGCAACCGATACAACGGTTCGTGTCGACCACCATGACGTGGTGCGGGACGTAGTTGTTCTTGGCAGCCATGGCGATCACGCTCCTGCTGGTTCGACTTGGACGAGGACGTCGTAGTACGCCGCGTTGGATGGGAAGTTCGGGATGAGCGACTGAGCGGGTTTGGCGATCTGATGAGTCAGGTTGTTCGGATGACCCTCGATGTAATGCTTGACCCGGATCGTGTCCCAGCCCCCCTGGTAGCAGTTCACGACGCCGGGCTTCATCGACTCTGTAAGACGGGCCCGCACCTTCATCTGGCCCCGGTCGTTGAAGATCCTCACGACGTCGCCGTCGGAGATGCCCCGGGGAGCGGCGTCGCGGGGGTTGATCTCCAAGAAGCCGTCACCGCCGTTGTTGACCTCCTTCAGCCAGGGCAGGTTCACGAACTGCGAGTGGGTGCGGAACTTGGTGTGGGTCGAGAGGAAGACGAGCGGGTACTTCTTGTAAAGAGGGTTCGTCGGTGAAGCCTCGATCGGTTCTTTATGGTCGCAGAGGGCCTGGTCGTAGGGGATCAGCATCTCGACGTAGAACTCGATCTTGCCGCTCTTTGTCGGGTACTGCTGGTTGAAGAACGGCAGCCACGGCATCGGGTCGGTGTTGAGGTGCACCGCCTCGGTCGTGAGACGCTCCCAGGTGAGGCCTTGCACCGACGGGTCGGCGTCCGGCTGGCCGAGGTGCATTATCTGCTTGAGGAACTCCTCGGGGGTCTCGGTGAAATACTGGCCTACCCCCATCTTGTCGGCGATCATCCGGATGGCGTCGAGATCCGACTTCGACTCGAAGAGAGGGTCGATGATCTTAGGCATGAACTGCAGGTAGAAGTTGTTCGACGAAAGGAGGTCGGTCTTCTCGAAATACGTGCAAGCGGGAAGAATGACATCGGCCAGGTCCGCCGTCGCCGTCAGCGAGTAGTCGGAGACGACGACGAACTCGAGCTGCTTCACCGCCGCGATGACCCGGTTGCGGTCGGACATTTGCTGGGCGAAGTTGTCGATCGGGAACCAGGCCGCCTTCACGGGGAAGGGTTTGCCCTTCTCGACGGCGTCGCAGAAGTCCATCGGCTCGAGCAAGGTGTAGATCGTGGTGCCCTTCGGCGCCCAGAAATCGCCGAGGTCGAACGGGGCGAAGGTCGCCGCCATTCCGCCGGCAAATGTTGTCACCCCTCCGCCGTGAACGCCGATGTTGCCCGTGATCGCTTGCAAGGTCAAAAGCGCCTGCATGTGCAAGTCGCCGTGGTACCAGTGCGAGAGTCCGAAGCCGACCCTCACCGCGAGGGGCTTGCTCGCCCCCCATACCCGGCCGAGGGAGACGACCTGGGCGGCGGGCACGTCGGTCAGCTTCTCGGTGTACTCCGGGGTGTACTTGGCGGCCATGTCTTTGAGCGCCTGCAGGGCGGTGCTCGCCTCGAGGCCGGCGACGGCGTGCGTGCCAAGGACCGCCGCGGTCTTCACCGTGGGGTCGCTCGCCGCCTTGATCTTGTGGTCCGATTCGTCGAAGACGACATAGTCGTCCTTGGCGCCGGGGATGACCTTGTTCGCGCGAAGCCATGTGCCGTCCCGCGGGTCGATCAGGTAAGGGCCGACCGTGTTGGCACGGATGTAGTCAGTGTCGTAGGTGCCGTTCAGGAAGATCTGGTGGATGATGCCGTCGATGAGGGCCGTGTCAGCGCCTGGGCGGATGGGCACGAACTCGTCTGACTGGGCACAAGTGACCGTGAAGCGGGGATCGACCGAGATGAGGCGGGTGCCGTTCTGGTCCCTGGCGTCGCACATGACCCGCCAGTCCGGGAGGGAGGTCTCAGCGACGTTGTTGGCCCAGAAAACGATCGTCTTGGCGCTCATGAAGTCGACCGACTCGTGACCGGTGAAAAAGCCACCGGCGTTGGCGGGATTGGTCGGGTCGACAAGGACGTAATTCCATCCTGCTGGGGTCGCGGAGTCGCCCTCGTTGTCGCCCTCCGAGTCTCCGGCCGAGGCGCCGATGACGCTCGCGAAGCGGAATCCCGCCCCGATGACGCCTTCGAGCACCGCCAGTGAGCCGGTGTAAGGGGCGACCCACACCGCCGTCTTGCCGTACTTCGCCTGGATCCGCTTGAAATTGTCCGCGATAAGCGTCGTCGCCTCGTCCCAGGTGATGCGCTGCCACTTGCCCGAACCGCGCTCTCCGACGCGCTTGTAGGGGTACTTGATCCTGTCCGGGCTGTAGGTGTTCGAGATCTGTGACAGGCCCCTGAGGCAGATGCGGGGATGGAAGGTCGGCGCCGGCTTTCCTGAGATCGTCGTTGCCCCCCAGCTCGCCGGCCCGATCATGGTCACGCGTCCGTCCGTGACGTGGACGAGATGCCCACAAGCGCCGTCGCAGTTGTTGGAGTGGCCTGTCCGGTAGACGACCTCCTTGCCCGTCAGGAACTCCTCATCGCTCGCGAGGTCACCAGTCGACGGCTCCAAGAAACGCAGGTGGTCTGCCACAGCCAGCCCGCCCACTACGGCCGCACTGCCTCCGAGAAACGATCGCCTCGAGAACTTGGACATCATCCCTCCCCGGCTTGCTGCACCCACAGATCAGTACGCATAAGTCCATGTAAACAGGGCCCTACCTCGGCGCCCAGGGCCGAAAGACCTTGTGGTGACCACAAAGGACCCGGCACAAATATCACTCCCGCGACGACAGCCGCCCTCTTGCGCAAGCGACGGAGATTGTGTTAGAGGCACCTGTCCTCGCCAGTGGCCCGACACGCGCGCCGGGGGCACTGCCACCTCGATCGAGCTCGACGCCGCGGCCTCGTGGTCTCCTCCCTCCTTCGCCCGGATCTGAAAGTCTTTCTTGCAACGATTATTCACACGGTAGCAATGGCCCGACTGACTGGCTTACTCCTTTTACCTACTTGCTTCTGAGATCTATAGGTTGTATTTGTGACGAGAATGCATAATAATAAGAATATGCCGGGCGCCGAAAAGGGGCCGGAGGCAGACCGCGTTGGCCGCGGGCGACCCCGGCAAGTGATGATGAGCGTGCTTCGCCGTTCCGGCCGACCTCTCGACGCCACCGAGGCCGGGCGTATCGCCGGTCTGCACCGCAATACCGCGCGTGCGCACCTCGAGGCGCTGGTCTCGGTCGGCCTGGTGCTGCGAAGGATCGAGTTGCGCACGACCCGCGGCCGTCCCCGCGTTCTCTACGAGAAGGCCGGGGACGCAAACGACGAACGAGCAGGTTCTCCGGTGGGGGTTGACCTCGGCTACTTGCAGCTCGCCCAGTCGCTTGCCGGCCAGCTCAGCGAAATGGAGGACGCAGCAGGCGAGGCAGTCCGAGCGGGACGAAGATGGGCGGCCGCCGTCGACTCGTCACCGCTCAGTCCCGGCCGCCTCACGCCGGTCGAAGCGATCGACACCGTCGCAGGTCTCTTCGAAAGGCTTGGGTTCGATCCCGAGCCAGTGTTGGACGAGGGCCGGGTCTTGCTGCATCGCTGCCCGTTCTTGGAAGTGGCAAAGGAAGTCAGGCCGATCGTCTGCAGCATGCACCTTGGCATGTTGAAGGCGACCTTGGAGCGCCTTCACGCCCCCCTCGAGGTGACCGGGTTCCACCCCCTCGTCCAGGAAGATCCCCTCCTGTGTGTCATCAACCTGGCTGAGAAGTCGAAAGTACGGCCTCAGGAACCGATTAGCCCCAGGCGGAACGCGTGAGCGGCATCCCGCTGCGACCGGCGTCGGGCACTACACCGAGCACCTGGTGCACGGCGACGCCGCCGTTCTCGAAGCCGATCACGGACGCGGCCATGTAGAGCCGCCAGATCCGGACACGGGTCAGCCCCACTTCGGCCACGGCCGCGTCCCAGTTGGCCTCGAGATTGGCCACCCACGCACGCAAAGTCCGTGCATAGTGCTCGCGCAGCGACTCGACGTCGCGAACCTCGAACCCTGCCCGCTCCATGGCGAGCACGACATCGCCCACGTCGAGCAGCTCGCCATCGGGGAAGACGTAACGGCCGAAGAAGCTCCACGGTCGCAGCCTCGATCCCCCTACCTCGGAGATGGCGTGGTTCAACAACCTCCCCTCGGGTGAGAGCAGATCGCGCAGGGTCTCGAAATACTGGGCCGTCCGTAGCTTGCCGACGTGCTCGAACATGCCGACCGAAGCGATGGCGTCGAAGCGTTCGCCTCTCAAGTCCCTGTAATCCTGCACGCGGATCTCCACACGGTCGCTGAGGCCCGACGCGGCCACTCGCTGGCGGGCGTAGCCGGCCTGCGCCTCGCTCAAGGTGATGCCTACGACCGTCGCGCCGCAGCTGGCCGCGGCGTGCATGGCCATCGTGCCCCACCCGCAACCGACGTCCAGCAGTCGCAGCTGCCGGCCCTCGCGCAGCCCGAGCTTGCGGCAGATCAGCTCGTGCTTGGACTCCTGGGCTTGTTCGAGGCTCATGGCCGGGTCGGCGAAACGGGCGCACGAGTAGGTCATGGTCGGACCGAGCACGAGCTCGTAGAAGTCGTTGCCGACGTCGTAGTGGTGAGTCACTGCTTGGGTGTCCCGACGCTTGGAGTGCCGCAAACCCCCGACGCGGGCCTCTTCGGGCGGGGCGGGCAGCGGAAGACCTATGGCGCCGGCCCGATAGGCGGCGGCCAAGGCGGGGCGCACGGCGCGAAGACCGACGCGCAAGTCCCGGGGCGCGACCGCATGCAGGCTGTGGAACATGGCGATCAGGTCACCCTCGAGCTCGACGTCACCGGCCACGTAGGCGCGCCCGAAGCCGAGCTCGCCCGGCGCCCAGAGGATGCGTCGCAAGGCGTCGACCGTACGCACGCGGATGATGCCGGGGCCGTCGGTGGGCCCGAAGCCACTGCCGTCCCACAGCTCGACGCGCACAGGGACCTCCCCGCCGAGCAGGCTCCGTACGAGCGGAGCCAGCGCGTGGGCGGCGCTCCTGCGCCGTAGTTGGGGAGCACCTACAGATCTGAGCGTTGGTGGTTTGGGCTCGGTGGAACCGCCCCCTCGCGGAATCGACGACTGCTCGGTGACCATCGGATACCTCCCGCGCTCTTTTGATGCGCCGCTCGCCGGCGACGCGCTCAGCTGAATCTCCCGTCTCCCGGGCCGACAAACGGGCCTGAGTTGAGAATATCTGCGCGGGCGCGCCTCCGGTCGGGCTCGAGGTCGCGACCGGGCCTTGTGCGTCACACAGCGCCGGGCCGTGGACCTGCGTGCTCGGGACGCTCAGGCGCCGCCGGGCACCGTTTCTCGGATCCGGGCAGGTACGGCCTTCAGGGTGGGTGCTGACGGAGCTGCGCTGGAGAGGATCCGAGAGACATAGGCGGCGATGTAGTCGGCGAGATACATGCTTCCCGCCATGTTCAGGTGCACGCCGTCCAGTCGCACCTCTCTCGGCCGGCCGTCGAGGATACGCGTGGCCACATAGCTCCCGTGCGAACCGTTCAGGACCGTGCCGGGGTTGAAGAAGGTCACGCCGCGATGCGTGGCCGCCTCTTGCGCGCAGACCTCGTCCATGGCCTGCATGTCGGCCGACAGCTGCGGGTCCTGCATCGCCGGCTCTCCGATCCAGAGCACCTTCGAGCCCTCGCGAACGAGCGAGGTCATGACCGCCGCCACCCTGGCGGCATAGGCCTGTTTCCACAACGGGCTCCCGACTGGCTGGTAGGTCCCGTCGGCCAACAGCTCCTGGCCATCGTTGGCACTGCCCATGTAGATCACGAGCCGTGGCCGGCGTGCCGCGACGACGGCGAGAAGATGACTGGGCCAGTCGAAGAACTGGGGAACGACGAGGCCGGAGCCCACCTGGTACTCCACCAAGGTTCTCAGCTCCGGCGAGGTGACGTGATAGGTGTCCCAAGCCCATTCGGGCCCGGCAGCTGTCGAGTCGCCCGCGAAGTAGATCGGGGGCCCGGGTGGCCCGGGCACGGGCGCGGCCGCAGCTTGTGTGGCCGGGTCATGAGCCAGCACGTCGTGTGCCAAGGCGACGAGCTGGTCGGTGTGCAGCTCAGAGAAATCGCCCACCTGTTGCCAGAGCAGCCAGTAGGAGGTGCCCGAAGCCGTGAAGTACAGGTAGCGGTTGTTGGCGATGATGGCTTGCTGGCCGAGACCGGTGACCGTCACCAGCGTGTCGACGTACTGAGTCGCGCTGTCGAAGGACGTGTCCGGCTCGACCGCGAGAGCCAAGAAGGCGTCGGTGCCCACGAGCCACTGGCAATAGGGATAGGTCGGGGTCGCCGGGCTCACGGGGCCGCCGAACTGGCCCGCTATCTGCGCCCTGCTGAGCAGCCTGCAGGCGACCCGGGTCGCCTGATCACCGAGCGAGCCGTCGTCGATCCGAGGCGGAGCGGCAGGTTGCCTCGGTGGCGGTTGAGTGCTCGTCGTCGTCGCGGTGCTGCTCGTCGTAGCGGTCGTGGTGGTCCTAGACAGGGCGGTGCTGGTTGTCGTCGGTCCGTGCTCCGAGGCGGCCGAACGGCAACCCTCGACACTGACCGCGACGAGGAGCGCGGCAACGGCTGTGAGCCCAGCACTGCGGGCACGCGGCCGAGAAGAATGGAACCGGGCCACGAGGCAGAGGCTACGGCGACCGCCGAGCGGTGCGGGATCGCGGGGGACTTTCTGCTATTGCGATCCGGGAACGGCGGCCGGAGCGTACGACGGGCAGCGTTGCGCCGAACGGGCCAGACTCGAGGCGTGCAAGTTGATGCGAGTGCGCACCAACCCTTCCCCGCCCCTACCATGCCCGCCCGCGCGAAGGCCTGGCCGTGAACCTTCGCGCCATCGAGCTGCGCCGGGTCTGCCTGCCCCTGGTGTCGGTCTTTCGAACATCGTCCGGGACCGAGGCGGTCCGAGAAGCACTTCTGGTGCGCGTCGAGTCCGACGAGGGCGAAGGTTGGGGCGAGTGCGTCGCAGGCTCGGATCCCTTCTACTCCTCGGAGTACGTCGACTCTGCCTGGCTCACTCTCGAGCGCTACCTCGGGCCGCGTCTGCTTGGCCAAGCAGATCTCGCCGCCAATGACGTCCGGCGGCTTCTCGGCCGGTTCAAAGGTCACCGCATGGCCAAGGCGGCTCTGGAGATGGCCGTGCTCGACGCCCAGCTGCGCGTGGAGGGCATCTCGCTCAGCAGGTTCCTAGGTGGTGTCACCGACTCGGTGACGCCCGGCGTCGCCGTCGGCATCATGGGCTCGATCGAGTCGCTGCTGGAAGCCGTGGGCGAGTACCTCGACGCCGGTTACCGGCGGGTGAAGCTCAAGATCGAGCCCGGTTGGGACCTGGCTCCGGTGGCAGCCGTCCGGGAGCATTTCGGAGGCGTCCTCAAGTTACAGGTGGACGCCAACGGCGCCTACCAAAGGTCCGACATCGATCATCTCAGTCGGCTCGACCAATTCTCCCTGCTCCTCATCGAGCAACCCCTGGACGAGGAGGACCTCATCGGTCATGCGCTCTTGGCAGAGCACCTCGCGACACCTGTGTGCCTCGACGAGTCGATCGTCTCGGCCCAGAGCGCCGCCACCGCCATATCGCTCGGGGCGTGCTCGGTCGTCAACATCAAGGCGGGACGCGTCGGGGGTTATCTCGAGGCTCGGGCGGTCCACGACCTCTGCTTGTCGAAAGGCGTGCCCGTCTGGTGCGGCGGCATGCTGGAGACGGGACTCGGGCGGGCCGCAAACCTCGCCCTCGCCTCGCTCCCCGGCTTCACGCTTCCGGGCGACATCTCCGCCTCAGATCGCTACTTCCGCGAGGACATAACGGCGCCATTCCAGCTCGTAAACGGCCAGATCGCCGTCCCGACCGGCCCCGGGCTCGGGGTCGAGGTCCTGCGCCCGGTCCTGGACGATCTGACGACGCAGTTCGAGACGATCATGGGGGCCGAGCGGTGAGCTCAGTTGCTCACCTGTCGGCGCTTGACACCGCGACTCCGAAGACCTCAGCCCTCTTCACGTGTGTAGGGGATGCCGAGCGACGCAGGGGTCCCGATCCGGCGATTGGCCCAGCTCGTTGAGGCGGCGGCCAGCGCGATGACAGTCATCAGGAACGGCAGCGCCGAGTAGAACTCGGAGGGGAGCACGGTGATGTTGCGTGTCTGGAGCGTCGGTCCGAGAGCGGAGAAGACGCCGAACAGGTAGGCGCCCAGCACGAGCAGGTCGGGACGCCAGAAGGCGAAGATCACGAGGGCGATCGCGATCCACCCCATCCCGGCCGTGAGACCGTCGGTCCAGATCGGGGCGAGAGCAAGGGTGAAGTAGGCGCCCCCGAGACCGGCAAAGGCGCCACCGAGGAGCGTGTGCGTATACCGGTAGCCTGTCACGTTGATCCCCATGGCGTCCGCGGCGGCCGGGTTCTCACCCACGGCCCGGAGGTAGAGCCCGGGCCGGGTCCGGTACAGGTAGTACATGACGGCGACGACGAGCACCCAGGAGGCGTAGACGAACGCGTCCTGATTGAAAAGGAGCGGCCCGAGGATGGGTAGGTTCTTGAGGCCGAGCAGGTCGATGTTGTTGAACTGGTGGCGCCCGGCCACCCCACCGATGTTCCAGACCTGCCCCAGATACGAGGACAGGCCGATGATCCCGCCGAAGATCGTGATGGCAAGGCCCGAGACGATCTGGTTCACACGGATGGTGATCGTCAAGAAGGCATGGATGAGGGCCATCGCACCACCGGCCAGCATGGAGGCCAGAATGGCGAGAAACAGGATCAGTCCGGCGGCTCCGTGCATCTTCTGCGAGACGCAGAAGGCGGTCACCGCCCCCATGAGCATCATTCCCTCGACGCCGAGGTTGAGCACCCCGGAGCGCTCGGCGAGCAGCTCGCCGAGGCCGGCGAGGACGAGAGGGGTCCCGAAGGCGATAGCCGAGACCACGACAGCGAGGACGACGTTCGAGTTCATGACACCGCCTCTGTCGCAGTGACTGCACTGGCCGGGGTCGAAGCAACGGCGCGGTGGCGCAGGCCGATGCGGTAACGGGCGAGGATCTCACCGCCGAGGACGGTGAAGAGGATGATCCCCTCCATGGTGCCGACGAGGCCGGTCGGGAACGAGGGCCCCTCGAGGGCGAAGCCCGCGTTCGTGAGGCCGCCGATGAGCAGGGAGACGATCACGACAGCGAGCGGGTTGTAGAGGGCGAGCGCCGCCACCACGATTCCCGTGTAGCCGTACTGAGCCTGCTCGAGCCCGCGGGGGTCGAGCACATGGCCGAAGTCGCCGATCTGGCTCGAGCCGGCGATGCCGGCGATCCCGCCCGAGATCGCCATCACCGAGACGATCTTCCGTTTCGTGCGGATGCCCGAGTAGTTGGCCGCCTGGGGAGAGTCGCCCACGACCCGCATCTCGAAGCCGTAGCGCGTGGATTGGATGAGGAACAGCAAGCCGACGGCCAGGCCGACACCGAGCACGAAACCCATGGGCAGCACGAACGACCCGATGGTGATCCCCGGCCAGGAGGCACTTGGCCCCAGCGTCTTGCCGGTCGGGAACACCGAGGCTCCCGGCGTCGTCAGGTCCCGCCAGTAAGAGTCGCTGTCGTAGATCAGGTAGTACATGAAGAACCCGGCGACGTAGTTGAGCATGAGCGAGGTGAGGATCTCGTTCGTGCGCAGGTACGCCCGCAAGAGAGCCGGGATCGTCGCCCAGAGCATCCCGGCGAGGGCGCCGCCGATGACCATTGCGATTATGAGCAGTGGCCGGGGCCAGTCGCCGAGAACCAGCCCGGTCGCCGAGGCCCCGACGGCGCCCATGTACAGCTGACCCTCACCACCGATGTTGTAGGTCCTCATTCGGAAGGCGAAGGCAGCGCACAGACCGGTGAACAGCATCGGCGTGGCGTAGACGAAGGTGGAACTGAGGGCACCGTCGGCGGTGACCGAGGCCGAGTACATCTGGTGATAGGTCGAGATCGGGTTGTGGCCCGTGGCCAACAGCAAGATACCGGTGATGATCGCCGCCAGGAGAATGGACGCAAGCGGCACGGCTACTTTCAGCCACCCGGGCGTGTCCAGGCGACGTTCGACGCGCAGCGGCCCGATCATGCCACACCCGCCATCATGAGGCCTATCTGGTGCCGGTTGGCCTCAGCGGCCGAAAGGATCCCGACGACCCGACCGGTGTAGAAGACGGCGATACGGTCCGAGAGCTCGAAGATCTCGTCGAGGTCCTCGCTCACCATGAGGACGGCGACACCACTCTTGGCGGTGTCGACGAGAACTCGCCTCACGTACTGAGTGGCCCCGACGTCGAGGCCGCGGGTGGGCGAGGCCGCCACGAGCACACGCGGCTCCGAGGAAAGCTCCCGAGCGAGAAGGACCTTTTGGATGTTGCCACCGGAGAGCTGCCGGATGAGCGTGCGGGGTCCGGGGGCACGGACGTCGAAACGCTTGATCATCTCCTTCGCGTTCGCGATCTCCTTGCGATTCGACAACACTGGCCCGCGACGCATTTCCTTGCCCCGGTAGGACTTGAGTATCAGGTTCTCGGCGATCGACAGGTTGGGCGAGATGCCGGTTCCCATCCTGTCCTCGGGCACGTAGGCGACGCCGAGGTCGATGGCCGCCCTGGGGTCGCTCGTACGCAGGGGCTCCCCACCGATGGTGATCCTGCCCGCCGTCGTCGGTCGCAGCCCTGTGATGACCTCTGCCAGCTCTCGTTGGCCGTTGCCCGAGACTCCGGCGATACCGAGGATCTCCCCCGCGTGCACTTGCAGCGTGACATCCTTCAGTGCCTCAGCACCAAGGTCACCGCGCGCGCAAACGCCTGCCAGCTCGAGAACGACAGGTCCCGGCTCCCTTGTCCCCCTGACCGTCGCCTCCAAAGACACGTCCCGTCCGACCATCAAGCCGGCAAGGTGGTCCGCATCGGTGCCGACGGTCGGGACAGTTGTGATCGAATGGCCCTGGCGCAGGATCGTGACGCGGTCGGCGACCGCGAGGACCTCGGGCAGCTTGTGGGAGATGAAGATCACCGTCTGGCCGGCAGATGCCATGTCGCGCACGCTCGAGAAGAGCTGATCGGCTTCCTGCGGCGTGAGCACGGTAGTCGGCTCGTCGAGGATGAGGATCCTGGCGCCGCGGTAGAGGGCTTTGAGGATCTCGACCCGCTGGCGCTCTCCGAGGGAAAGCTGCCAGATCCTCGCCTGCGGATCGACGGGCATCTGGAAGCGGTCGGCCGCTTCGGCGACCGTCTTCTCGACTGTCCGAGGGGAAAAGCGCAGCCGCGACTTGGACCATCCGAGCACCACGTTCTCGGCGACAGTCATGCTCTCCACGAGGCGCAGGTGCTGGTGGACCATGAAGATGCCGGCGTTCTGGGCGTCCCTCGGGGAGTGGAACCTGACGGACTTGCCGTTGATGAACAGCTTGCCTTCATCGGGGCGGTAGAGGCCCATCAGGAGATTGCACAGCGTGGTCTTGCCGGCTCCGTTCTCGCCGAGCAGGGCGTGCACCTCCCCGGCTGCCGCCTCGAACGACACGTGGTCGTTGGCGACGACGCCGGGAAAGCGCTTCGTCATGTCGACGGCCTGCACCGCCAGTGCCCCCGGCGCAACGCCGGGGACGCTGGCGGAGGGGCCTGACGCCGAAGCCGAGCCGGTGGACGTACCCGCCTGCTCCGCTCCAGCGTCGAGCACAGAGTCGGTCACGGAGTCTGTTAACCCTTCGGGTTGCCGATGACGCCCTTTACGAACCAGCTGATCGAGTACTTCTGCATCACCGTGAGGGTGACTCCCTTCGGCACGACAATCTTGCCGTTCTGGCCGTAGATCGGCCCGGTGAACGGGTCGAAGGTGCCAGCGATAATGGCGTGCTCCTTGGCGAGGATCGCCGTGCGCGTCGCCTGGGTGACCGACTTGCCGAACGGTGCCATGACGACGAAGTTGTCGGCGAGGCTCCCGTACCAGAAGCGTGCCGTCCAGGTGCCGTCCATGGCGGCCTTGACTTCCTGGATGTAGTACGGGCCCCAGTTGTAGGTCGTCGCGGTCAGCCAGGCGTTGGGGGCGAAGGTCTCCTGGTTGGAGTCGTAGCCGGTCCACTTGAGGCCGTGCGCCTCTGCCACCTGGCCGGTCGTCGGGCTGTCCTGGCCGTCGCCGAGCACCGAGACGCCGGCGGAGACGAGGCTCTCAGCGGCAGTCCGCTCGGTCGCCGGGGCGAACCAGGTGTTCGTCCAGACGATCTTGACCGTCGCGGCCGGGTCCGTCGCCTGGGCGCCCATCGTGAAGGCGTCGACCTCACGTAGGCACTCTGGGATCGGGTAGGGGACGACGAAACCGATCTTGTTGTTGCCCGAAGCCAAGGCTGCCGCACCGGCCGCCATTCCAGACAGGTAGTCGCCGTCCTCGCCTGCCCCGTAGTACTCACCCAGGTGCTTGGGGATGACGGTCGTGCCGGTCGCCTGCTCGAAGATCACGTTCGGGTACTTGGCCGCGGCCGCGACCAGCTCCGGCTGGTAGCCGTAGGAGGTGGCGAAGATGATGTTCGCTCCCGCGTCGACAAGCTGGGTGATCACCTGCGTGCACTGCGGGCCCTCGGGCACGTCCTCCTTGTACATGGTCACGACGCGCCCACCGAAGTACTTCTGCACTTCCAGGCGCCCCACGTCATGGGCGTGCGTCCAGCCGGCGTCGCTCGGTGCTCCGACGTATATGAACGCGGCCTTGAAGGGGTGCTTCGTCGTCCACTGGCTGCCTGGGGCGCCGAGCGCCGCCAGCGGGTTGGCTGTGGTCTTCGTGCTCGCGCCCGAGGCGGAAAGGTTCACGACAGCTAGCGCGCCGATCATCGTGAAAGCGGCCAAGACCACCGCCACCTGCTTCATCCTGCTCATGACTTGTGTCTCCTCTCGAAACGACCGGCGGAGACCCGCCGGTCGTCTCATTCGCTCGCGAACCGGGTCTGCCCGGCTCGCCGGTACTCATCCAAGAATGCAAACTTTACGAACGCGTGTACAGGGTCATTCGGCCCTAACCGGCCGGCAGATCTCACCGTTGACGGCCCCCCGAAGTGCCTACCAGCACGTCGAGGAGGTTGTCCACCCGGCGTATCAGGCGGAGGGCGTCGCCCCGGGCAACCTCGACGCTGGAGAGCACACGCCGCCGCCACAACGGCGAACTCCGGTCTAGACGCGGAACGCGTGCAGAGGTCCTGCCCCTGGAATCATCCCGGCCGCGTCCGTCTCAAATCGGTACCTTGGTGATGTGACATGAGCAACTTCGAAACCGCTGAGGAAAAGGAGAGGCTATGGACGATATGACACCGGCGGGGGGCGCGGGTGGTTCGACCGGTGGTGGCGGCGGTGGGTCACTAGACCTGGATGCACCCCCGAGCACCGAGACCTACCAAGTCGGCACGCTGGAGATGCGTGGCATCGAGCTGATCCCCGAGTCTGACCGGAAGATGCGGCCTTCCGGGTTGTTCTGGATGTGGGCCGGGGCGATCTGGAACGTCGAGTTCCTCGTCTACGGAGCCCTCATAGTCTCGTTCGGTCTCTCGTTCTGGCAGGCGGTGCTGGCGATCCTCGTCGGCAACGTCTTCTACTCGTTGCTCGGCTTTGCCAGCCTCCCCGGGCCTGAGACGGGCACGACCGCCTTCATGGTCAGCCGGGCTCCCTTCGGTCGCAACGGCAACCGCGCCCCTTCCCTGTTCAACTGGATAACCCAGGTCGGTTTCGAGGTCGAAGGCATCGTCCTCATCGTCCTCATCATCGAGGCGATGTTCAACCACGAGGGTACGACCCTCGACGACGCGGCAAAGGTCGCGGTGATCGTCTGCGCGGTGGCCGTGCAGTTCATCGCACCCTTCCTCGGCCACGCGACCATCACCAAGGTGCTGCGCTACCTGTCCTACGTGTTCATCGTCATGTTCGTGATAATGGCGTGCCTCGTCATACCGCACGCGCACGTGACCAGCTTGCACCAGCACGCCTCATGGTGGCTCTGGACGACAGGGCTTGTTCTCATCGTCTCCGCCGGAGGGCTCGGCTGGACCGAGAACGCCGCCGACTACTCGCGCTACCTTCCCCGGGACACTCCCAAGGCGCAGACCTTCTGGGCCGCGACACTCGGAGGGGGGATCCCCTCCATCTTGCTCGAGCTCCTCGGGGCAGCCGCCTACCTCGTGAGCCCAAAGGTCACCGCGGTGACAGGTGTCCCGTCGTCTTTCGCCAGCTGGTTCTTCTGGCCCTTCTTGATCTTGGCCCTCCCGCAGCTGTTCGCCATCAACAGCATCGACATGTACTCCTCGGGCGTCACGCTGCAGGCGATCGGGATCCCGATCAAGCGCTGGGGCTGCGTGGTGATCGACACCGTCATCTCCGGTGGGGTGACGGCGCTCGTGATCTTCAAGGGCAACTTCTACACCGACCTCTCGGGCTTCCTCGACTACATCGTGGTGTGGCTGGGTCCCTGGTTCGGGATCCTCATGGTCGACTACCTGCTTCGTCGTGGCCGCTACGACCTCAGGTCGCTGGCCTCCAAGCGAGGCGGGCTTTACTGGCGCGACGGCGGTGTCAACTGGAAGGCGCTCGTCTCTCTGGCGGCTGGCATGTTCGGGGCGATGATGTGGATCGACGCCGCCTTCTACGTGCCGGCCTACACGGGCCCGCTGTCGAACTCAACGCACGGGGCGGACTTCAGCTGGATCTTCGGGATGATCATCGCCGGCGTCGTGTACTGGGCCCTGTCGGTGTCAAGCGTCCCGAAAGAGACCGTGCTCACTTCGACCGAGTTCAAAGCGCCTGTCTCCTAGGGGCGAGGAGCGCCACGGCACGTCCCGTCGGAAGCGGCCCGCTGCGCCGCCTTCGGCGGGATGCTGCCAGACCTGTTCCGCCCAGGTGGGACGCCACCAGAGTCGGTCGCAGGCCAGCTCGCCTGCCGTTGTGCACCGACCCCAGGCCAGGGGGGCGAGCCGGGGGTCGTGCACATACGGCTGGCTCAATAAGAGGTATCGGCCCGGGCGGCCAACCCTTGAGCAGCTCCTGGGTCTTGGCCCGCTCAGGCAGCCGGCCCGATGGCGAGCTTCAACGTCGAGACGTGCCGGACACCCGACGAGTCCGTCCACCTGAGCTGGACATGGTCGCCGGGGTGGTGTAGCTGGATCAGCGTCGAGAGCGCTTCAGGCGAACTGACCGACTGGCCGTCGAGCGACGTGATGACGTCGCCCGGAGTCAGACCCGCCGCGGCGGCCGGGGTGCCCGGCTCCACTTCTTCGATCTCGGCTCCTGACGACCCAGACTGATTGGCCTCCACCTTTACGCCGAGGAAACCGGTCGGCCCTATATGCACCACGGGCGAGGCCTGGCCCGACCTGATCCTCTTCGCAATGGCTATCGCAGTGCTGATCGGAATGGCGTAACCCTGAGTACCTGTCGTTTGGAACGAGAAGCCTGCCGCGGCCGCGGTGTCCATTCCGAGAACTTTCCCTGAGGTGTTGACGAGCGGGCCGCCGGAGTCCCCGGGCTGGATGTCCGAGTTGACCTCGATGAGACCGGTCAGGTTCTCCGGGTTGCCACCGTCCTCCTCCGTCGCCGTGATCGATTGATCGGTGGCCGTCACCGAGCCCCCCGCGACGCTCGGCGTCCCGCCGACGCCGCCCGCATTTCCGATTGCAACGACGGCCTCGCCCACATGAACCGTGGACGAGTTGCCGATCGAGGCGACCTTGAGGCCCGACGCGCCGTGCAGCTGGAGCACGGCAATGTCGCTCGAACGGTCATAGCCGACGACAGTCGCACCGTAAACCTGCCCGTTGCCCACGTCGGTCACGTTTATGCTCGTGGCGCCGTCGATTACGTGGTTGTTCGTGAGCACCTCGCCCGTCGCCGTCAGGACGATTCCCGTGCCGGCTGCTTCCTCGGCCTCGTATCCGAGCGAGGTGTTCACGTCCACGACAGCGGGGTCGACGTTCGAGGCGATCGCATTGGCATCCGCGGGGCCGCCCGAGGCGATGGAGCTCGAGCCCGACGTGCCCGAGGGGAAGCCGCCCGATCCGAAGGGGAAGCCGCCCGAGTTGCCCGAGGAAGGGGGGATCGTCGACGGCTGGGAGCCTCCGGCCGAGCCTGGTTGCCAGGCCCAGTGACCCACGCTGAACCCGGCCGCCATGGCGATCAAGACCGCCAGCACCACGGCCATGATCGTCGGTCCCCAATGCCTCTTTGGATGCGATGGGGCCCCGTCTGTTTGCGACGGGGGCGGGGAAGCCCAATACGGCCCCTGGGCGTAGAACCACTGCGATCCGGCACCCGTCCCGCCTGGCATGCCCGAAGGAGGCGGCGGAGGAGGTGGTGGCGGAGGAGGTGGATTCGTCCAGGTCCAGCCACCGTCTCCAGTGCCGGCGCCAACGGGGTTGGCAGGGGGAGGTGGAGGAGCCCAGGTCCAGCCACCGCCTCCGTTGCCGGCACCAGCTGAAGTGACTGGCTGTCCCGGGACGACTGGCTGTCCTGGGACGACTGGCTGTCCTGGGCCGACTCGCTGTCCTGGCACGACTGGCTGTGGGACGACCGGTTCTGGCTCTACCGGGGTCACCGGCTCCACCGGGGTCACCGGTTCTCCCGGGGCCGTACCCGGCACTGGCGGCAAGCTGCTCCCAAAGGGGGTGGGCTCGCTGTTCTCGTGGTCCTCGTCCATCGTCCTCTCCTCTAGGGACGGTAGCGCCTGCGCAGCTAGCTGCCTTCACGTGACTGCGTATATTCAGTACAGCCGCTCCGTCTGAGGATTCCCTGAGTAGCACCTACGCGGTTGCTGAGAACGCCCGGCGACCAGTTCGCTCGACCCAACGGCCTCATACTTGGTGGCCCGCAGAAAGAAGGACAAAATCCCTAGCTAGAGTAGAGATCGTTGTGCCTCGCTCGACACCGTCGGTGATGCTCGACGGCCCACCAGGGTCGTCTGTTCTTCCACCGGTCCGGCGTAGCCGGAACCGTCGGGTGATCCTCGCCGTGCTGTGCATCAGCCTGCTCATCGTGAGCCTGGACAACACGATCCTCAACGTGGCGCTGCCAGTGATCGTGCGTGCCATGCACGCTTCGTCGAGCTCGCTGCAGTGGATCGTCGACGCCTACGCGATCGTCTTCGCCGGGCTGCTCCTTGTGGCCGGCAGTCTCGGTGACCGCCTTGGGCGCAAGTGGGTCTTCATGGCGGGATTGCTCATCTTCGCAACTGGCTCGGCCGTGTCCGCCTTCTCGGGCACCCCCGACCGGCTCATCGCGGCCCGGGCGTTCATGGGGATCGGCGGAGCGGGCATCATGCCCTCGACTCTTTCGATCCTCACGAACACCTTCACCGAAGCCCATGACAGAGCCCGGGCCATCGGCATCTGGTCCGGCACGACCGGGCTTGGCGTCGCCATCGGTCCAGTGGCCGGCGGCTGGCTGCTCGCCCACTTCTGGTGGGGATCGGTCTTCCTCATCAACGTGCCGATCGCCCTCATAGGCCTGCTGGCCACCGTCTGGTTCGTACCCAACTCAAGAGATCCCAACACCAAGCCTTCCGACCCTATTGGCGCTGGGCTTTCCATCGTGGGCATGGGCTTGCTGCTGTGGGGGATCATTGAAGCGCCGGATCGCTCCTGGACCTCCCCGATCATCCTTGGCGCCATCGTCGCCGCGGTGGTCGTGCTGGCCGGGTTCGCCGCCTGGGAACGCCACTCCAGCCACCCGATGCTGCAGATGTCGTTCTTCTCGTCGCGGCGGTTCTCGGCCGCGGTGGGCGCAATGGGCCTCGTCATGTTCGCGTTGATGGGCGGGCTCTTCCTCCTGACTCAGTACCTGCAGTTCTCCCTTGGCTACAGCGCTTTCCAGACGGGCCTGCGGATCGCACCAATCGCCGGCGTGCTGCTGGTCATGGCGCCGCTTTCGAGCATGTTGGTGCGCTTTGTCGGAACCAAGCCCGTCGTGTTCACCGGAATGGCCCTCGTCGCCCTCGGCTTCGGGCTCTTGTCGCACGTCACCGTGCAAGACACGTACATGAACGTGTTGCCCGCGTTCTTCCTGATCGGCTCCGGCACGGGCCTTGCCTTCGCCCCGTGCACCGAGTCGGTGATGGGGTCTCTGCCCCTCGACCAGGCGGGCGTCGGCTCGGCCACCAACGGTGCGTCGTTGCAGACGGGCGGCGCCCTCGGAGTCGGCGTTCTCGGCAGCCTTCTCAACACGCGCTACCAGGACCGGCTCGCGCCGGTGCTCGCCCACCACCCGATGCCGGCTTCGATCCTCCACCTGATCACGGGCTCGCTCGGGGGAGCGCTGGCCGTCAGCCACGCCATCGGCGGCGTGCTCGGCGCCGAGCTTGCCAGCTTCGCTCGTCGGTCCTTCGTGAGCGGCTTGGACCTCGCCGTCACGGTCGCGGCGATCGTCGTCGGCGGAGCCGGGATCGTCGTCCTGATGGTTCTGCCGAACCGCGGTGCCCAGCATCGAGAGGACCTGACCCAGGAGACGCCGCTGAGTCCATGAGCTTCCGGCTCACTGGGCCGTTGGGCCGCTACGCTCACGAGATGCCAGCTGACGGGCCCACGATCCTCGCGACCTCCGGAGGATTCAAGCGAGGAGACCGCACCGACCTGGCGTTCGCTCCCTTGGTGTTGTACGCCATCGAACTGGCCGGCGTCACTTCCCGCCGCCCGCGCCTGTGCCACTTGGGCACAGCACGTGGGGACGAACGGTCGTGGAACGCAATGATGAGCGAGGCCGCGCACGCGGCTGGGTTCGACCTCGTGCACTTGAACCTGTTCCCGATGCCGAGCGTCGATGACATGGCTGGCCTCTTGTCGGACCAAGACGTGGTCTGGGTCGGCGGCGGCAGCGTGGCGAACCTGCTGGTGCTCTGGCGACTGCACGGTCTCGACAGGATCTTCCCCGAGGTGTGGCAGGCAGGTGTCGTGATCGCCGGGGTGTCAGCGGGGTCGGTGTGCTGGCACGTCGGCGGTACCACCGATTCCTTTGGCCCTGAACTTCGCCCGGTCCTCGACGGCCTCGGCTTCCTTCCCTACTCCAACGGCGTCCACTACGATTCCGAAGCCCAGCGCCGGCCGCTCCTCCAGCAGCTCATCGCCGATGGCGAGCTGCCTGACGGCTACGCCACCGAAGACGGGGTCGGCCTCGTCTACCGGGGAACGGACCTGGTCGAGGCCGTGACCGAGATCAAGGGCAAAGCGGCATATTCGCTCCGCCGATGCGGCGACCGGGCCGTCGAGGAGCGGATCGAGCCGAGGAGCCTACCGGGGGCGAGTTGACTCGCTAGCGTGCTCTCCGTGACGGCAGAGCCCCCTCGCCCCAAGCTCCCCACTACCGAGATAGTCCCGCCAAGAGGCCTTTGGCGATTCGTCTTCACCCGTGTTCTCACTGTGGCTGCAATCGCATTGGTGATGGTCTGGGCACTAAGCAACACACGCAAGGGCATGATCGAGGCAGTGGTCTTCCTGGCGGCCATCATCCTGATCGCGACAGTCGAGGTGCCACTATTGCAGAGGAGATGGCGTCGTGAGGAGGAGCGGCGCCTCGCAAGCCTCCCGGGCGACGCAATCTACGCAGGCCCGGCGCGCGCCGAGAGCCCACGGGGCGCCGCCGGCAGCCGGCCGGTCCCCGGAGAGCTCGTGCTCGACCGACGGGGCCTGTCCTTCACCCCAAGACGCCCAGGGCAAGTACCTGCGTTGAGCATCGCCTGGGCGGAGATGAGCAACATCACCCTTCGTCCCGTCTCCGCCGCGCCTCTCGCAGGCTCGCTCGTGCTCACCCTCGCCGCGGGCTCTACGCAGAGCTTCGTCGTGCAGCGCTGCGCTTCTTTGGCCGACAAGCTGCGGCACCTACCTGAGCGCGTGTGAACGCCCACAGCCCTTCTCGCTGAGCTAGAAGCGACCAGACCGGCGCTGGAGGTCAGCTTTGGGATCAGCGCGCTACAGAACACCCTTCGACTGGGTGCGCAGGGCACGCCAGACACGCTCGGGCGTGAAGGGGATCTGCTCGAGAGTCACCCCGGTCGCGTCCAAGAACGCGTTGCGGATGGCCGGGGGGACGGCATCGATGACGATCTCGGCGATGGACTTGGCCCCGAACGGACCGGAGGGCTCCATCGTCTGCACGAGGAAGACCTCGGTGGTCGGCGTGTCGTCGGACCGAAAGATCCAGTACGGTCCGAACCGCGCGTTCAGGGGGCGGCCGAGGTCGTCGAGCACCGTCTCTTCGCATATGGCGTAGCCGAGCGACTGCACCATGCCGCCTTCCACCTGGCCGCTAGCAGTCACCGGGTTGATCGCGACGCCGCAGTCCACGGCCATCACGAGCTTCTGGACCGTTATCTGGCCGGTCTCGATGTCAACTTCGATCTCGGCCAGCTGGGCGGCAAACGGCGCCGGTGACTCGGTGGACCAGTGCGACGCCGTCCCCATGATCTGCTCCTGGTCTTCGGTGTGCAGCGCGTTGAGGGCAATGTCCGCCAGCGATATCGACTGCCCGTCGGTCGCCCAGGCGCGCCGGTCGCGCAGCTCGATCTCGCTGGCGTCGACCTTCAGCAGCCGGGCGGCCCGCTCGACGATTCTCAGCCGGGTGGCTTCAGCGGCCTTTTTCACCGCCATGCCGGAGATGTAGGTGGTGCTGGAGGCGTAGGCGCCCTTGTCGAAGGGCGTGAAGTCTGTGTCGCCCGAGTACACCAAGATGTCGTCAGCCTGCACTCCGAGCACGTCCGCGGCGATCTGGGCGAACACCGTGTCCGCCCCGGTCCCGCAGTCAGCCGCCCCGGCGAGCAGGTTGAACGACCCGTCGTCGTTGATCTTGATCGAGCACGCCCCCATGTCGACGAAGGGGATGCCGGACCCCTGCATGCACAGAGCGAGGCCGATCCCACGGCGGATGTGCGGCCGGCCAGCCGGCCGCCTCCACGACGGGTCCTGGCGGCGGTACCAGCCGATGGCGCGCAGTCCCTGCGCCACGCACTCTTGGAGACCACAGCTGCTCACATGCGGCAGGTCCTCGGGGGCGATCTCCACCACGCCGCCCCGCTCGCCAAGGCGCGGGGCGATGTCCAGCGGGTCCCCCGTCTTCACCCAGTTCATGGCCCGGAAGGCGACGGGGTCCAGGTGCAAGGCGCGGGCAATGTCCTCCATCTGCGACTCGAGCCCGAAGAACGCCTGCGGTGCTCCGTAGCCGCGGAAGGCGCCCGCGACGGGGCGGTTCGTGTAGGCGACATCGGCGATGAACCGCTTGGCCCGGCAGTTGTAGAGCGACAGGCCCCGACAACCGGTGAGCGAGTTCACCGTGAAGCCGTGCGTGCCGTAGGCACCCTTGCTGGAAAGCACGTGAAGGTCCTGGGCCACGAGGTGTCCGTCGCTGCTCACGCCGGTGCGGTAGGTGAGAGTCTGCGCATGGCGGGTGCGCGAGGACATGAATTCCTCTTCCCGGTCGAACACGAGCCGGACGGGCCGGCGCGTGGCCAGCACCAGGAGGCCGACGATGTCCTCGACGATCAGCTCCTGCTTCGAGCCGAAGCCGCCGCCCAGGCGGGGCTTGACCACACGGACGGCCTTGACAGGCAATCCGACGAGGGGGGCCACCATGCGGCGGATGTGGAAGGGCACCTGCGTGGAGGACCGCAGCACGAGCCGCTCGTCCTCATCCAGCCAGCCGACCGCGACATGCGGCTCGATCGGGGTGTGCTGCATCTGCTGGACTTGGTAGGTCGTCTCGAAGACGTGGTCGGCCCGGGCGAAGGCGGCTTCCATCTCCTCGTCGCTGACCGTCCGGCCCTCGATGTGGTGGCTGATGTTGTGCGCCGCGTCGTAGATGCCGACGCTGTCGGGCTCGTCGTGGATGACCGGCGCACCCTTCGCGATGGCGGACTTGGCATCCAAGACCGCGGGCAGGACCTCGTAGGTGACCTTGATGAGGCGACAGGCCTCCTCGGCGATCTCCGGCGTCTCGGCCGCGACGGCGGCGACCCGGTCGCCCACAAAGCGCACTTTGCTGTCGAAGCTCGCCTGGTCGTGGGGGTACGGGTTGGGCCAGCTCTGGCCGCCCGAGGCGTACTTCACCCGGGGAGTGTTCTTGTGGTGGATCACCGCGTGCACGCCCGGGCGCGCCCTTGCCTCCGAGTCGTCGATGGCGACGATGCGGGCATGGGCATGCGGGCTGCGCAGGACCTTGGCGTGCAGCATGCCGCGGAGGTCTATGTCGTCGGCGAAGGCCGCGTTGCCCTTCACGAGGCGGAGCGCCTCCACTTTGTGCTCGGGCTTGCCGACCACGGTCGTCTCCGGGACGTCGGGGGACAAAACGACGCGTGGCACAGCGGGCGAGGCGTCGAGAGCGAGAGGACGGAGCATTTCCGCGTCCTCGGCCTTTCCCGCCAGTGGCTCGACGAAGATCGGCTCCATCGGGAGCGGTTTCTCTCCACGCAGCACCGCCGCCGCACGCCGCACCGCCTCGATCACCTTCGTGTAGCCGGTCTCACGATCGAGGATCCCCGAGAGCGCGTCGCGGATCTGCTCGTCGCTGGGACTGGCGTGGCGCTGGAGCAGGGCCTTCGTCGCGAGCACCATCGCCCCGGCCGAGTAGCCGGACTGCAGCGCCCCCGTCTCGATGAAGGCTTCCTGGATCGGGTGCAGCTCCCCGGTGGCGACGTTCAGCGACTCCACCGTGGTGACGTCGTGCCGATCGGCCTGAGCAGCAAGGAGGACGTCGGCCGAGACCAGCCTGCCGTCGAGAAGGATCGCCGCGGCACCGGTCTCGCCGGTCTCCGACCCGTAGCGGACGCTGAGGCATCCCTCCCGGCGGAGCATCTCAAGGAGAGAATCGCCCGCATCGCAAGTAATGCGCCCTGCGACGCCGTTGAGCGTGATGTGCAGATCCATCAAGAGACCCCCTCGATCGCACGGGAAACAAGAACGCCGGCAAGCGCACGCCGGTACTCGCCAGATCCGCGGAAATCGCCCTGTGGATCGAGCTCGTCGGCCTCCCCCACCAAGATGGGCGTGGAGGCGACGCCGGAAAGGGCAAGCCTCCTGCGCCCGTCGGCGCCCATCCGAACGGCCGCCGCCACGATCGCCTTGTCAGCCGGCGTGCGCGCCGTTCGCGCCAGCGACCCTACGCCGCTGGTGTCGATCGTCAGCGCCGTCACGATGGCGGGAGGTGCGAGCGGGAGACGCGAGAGCAGGATCTCCAACCCGAGCTGCTCGGTCCGTTGAGGGCGCTCGACGAGCACGACCGCATCGTGCACGAGCAGGGCGGCGAGAAGCTCGCTCTCGCTGTCCGCGCTCACGATCGTCCCACCGACGGTGGACTGCGCCCGCAGCGTGCTCGGCAGCTCGCGGCGCGCCGCCTCGCGAACGATCGGCGGGACGTCCTCACTGTCGACGAGCTGTTGGAGGGTCGCCGTCGCGCCGATGCGCAGCGTGTCGGGGTCGAGGCGCTCGATCCGGTCGAGGTCGATGAGCTGCAGGTCGACGACCTCCATCGGCATCGAGGACCTGACGGTGTTCAGCTTGGTCCCACCGCCGATGAGAACCGCCCCGGGCCGCTCGAGAAGCGCCAAGGCCTCACCGATGGACCCGGGGCGGAAATAGGCAGAAATCCGCTTCATGACTGAGAGCCTAGGGCCAGGGCTCGACGATAAACAGAGGCGGTTGCCCCTAGTGGCGGCAGGGCCTGCGACTCTAGTGGCTAAGCCCGCGTCGGCTTCCTCTCCTCGAGGCCCCAAGGTGCCCCGGAGTCGGCCAACATGTCCAGGAACGGCTCGGAGGGGAACGCCTCGGGGCCGAGGAGCCCGACGCCGGACCAAGCTTTCGAGTCGAGGAGTTCGAGGGCCAGCACTGGGTTGATGGCGGTCTGCCAGACAACGGCCTGCGAGTCGTACTCCGACATGCACCAGTCGTTGTCGACGGCGTGGTAGAGGTAGACCTCCCGGGGGAAGCCGTCCTTGCCGGTGCCCGTTGCCCAGGTGCCTGCACAGGTGACGCCGTGCATGATGTCGCCGATCTCAGCTGGGTCCGGAAGGCACGCGGCCACGACGTCGCGAGGGGCGACCTTCTCGCCGCCCACCGAGATCACCTTGGTCGAGTCGAGCCCGAGCATGTGGATCGTCTTGAGCACGCCGATGAACTCGTCCCCTAGGCCGTACTTGAAGGTGACGCGCTTCGCGTCCACCCAGCGTGGGATCAGGATGACCTCTTCGTGCTCGACGTTGACGCACTCGACCGGACCGATGCCGGCTGGGAATGCGAAGGTCTCCGGCTCGCTGAAGGGCTCGGTGGTAAACCAGCCGCGGCCCTTCTCCCAGATGACGGGTGGGTTCAGGCATTCCTCGATGGTCGTCCAGATCGAGAACGTCGGGCAGAAGTCATAGCCCTCGACGACGAGGTTGGCCCCGTCCCTGACGCCCAGCTCGTCGATGGAGCTGAAGAGCTTGTCCGCCGCGTGGCGAGCGAACACGTCGGAGAGCCCGGGCTCTACGCCCATGCCGACCAGCGCCAGCAAGCCGCGCTCTTCCCACTGGGGGGCGAGCTCGAACTGCTCGTCGCCGAGCTTCACGCCCGTGTTGGAGTAGGGGTACTCGGGGTTCGGATGTGACAACGACATGGCCATGTCGAGGTAGGTGACGCCTGCTGCGAAGGCGGCACGGAAGATCGGCATGACGAAGCGGGGGTCGACGGCGTTGAGGACCGCGTCGCAGTCATGCGCCTTTAGCAAGTCGGTGACCGAGGACTCGTTGGAGGCATCGATCTTGACTCCCGAGAAGCGAGCCGAGATGGACGCTGCTTTCTCGGCGCGCTCGCGGTCGTAGTCGGCTATCACGACCCTCTCGAAGCTGTCCCGGCGCGCCGCTATATGGGCGAACGCGCTCCCGACTCCACCGGCTCCTACAACGAGAACTCGCACGGCAACGGTCCTTTCTCGCTACCCGATCAACAGCCCGGAAATGGGCACCTCTTGACAAATACAACTCCTGAGGTCCGTCAATCGAGTCTAGAGGAAACGGGAATTTTCTCCATGGGCCGAAAGTCCCTATTCACAGCCGTTGGCTAGTGGGAGAATCGCAAAAAAGGCCCCGTCAGCATGGCGGGCCATGCACAACGGCGTGCACAAGGAGGCAACTGCAGTGACGAGCAACGTGAAGGCGATCCTCAATGACCTCGAGGCGCGGAATTCGCATGAGCCGGAGTTCATTCAAGCAGTCAGCGAGGTGCTGACCTCGCTCGAGCCAGTCGTCGAGCGTTACCCCAAGTACCGGGAGGCGAAGGTCCTCGAACGGATGGTCGAGCCGGAGCGGGTGATCATGTTCCGGGTGAGCTGGGTCGACGACAACGGTGAGGTCCAGATCAATCGGGGATACCGGGTCCAGATGAACAGTGCCATCGGCCCCTACAAGGGCGGGCTCAGGTTCCACCCAACGGTCTACCTGGGACTGCTCAAGTTTCTCGCCTTCGAGCAGGTGCTCAAGAACTCCCTCACCACCTTGCCCATGGGCGGGGCCAAGGGGGGTTCCGACTTCGACCCCAAGGGCAAGAGCGACGGTGAGGTACGCCGCTTCTGCCAGGCCTTCATGACCGAGCTCTACCGGCACATAGGCCAGTTCACCGACGTGCCGGCGGGCGACATCGGCGTCGGCGGCCGGGAGATCGGCTACCTGTTCGGTCAGTACAAGCGGATCTCGAATCAGTTCACCGGCGTCCTCACCGGCAAGGGCCTCAACTGGGGAGGCTCGGAGATACGCCCGGAGGCGACTGGCTACGGAGCTGTCTACTTCGCCGAAGAGATGCTCGCGACGCGCTCTGAGACCCTCGAGGGCAAGAGGTGCCTCATCTCCGGCAGCGGCAACGTCGCTCAGTACACCGTCGAGAAGCTGATCGAACTCCACGCCAAGCCGCTCACGCTGTCGGACTCCGACGGTTTCGTCCACGACCCCGCCGGGATCGACACCGAGAAGCTCGCCTGGGTGATGCAATTGAAGAACGAGCAACGAGGGCGGATCCGCGAGTACGCCGAGCGGTTCCCGGGCGCGACCTTCACGCCCGCCAGCGACGGCGGCTTCAACCCGCTCTGGTCGGTCCCGGCAGATTGCGCCTTCCCGAGCGCGACCCAGAACGAGATCAACGGCGTGGACGCCCGGAACCTCCTCGCGAACGGTGTCCAGCTGGTGGCCGAGGGCGCCAACATGCCGACGACCCCCGACGGCGTGGAGCGCTTCCTTGACGCCAAGATCCTCTACGGACCGGGCAAAGCCGCCAACGCAGGTGGTGTCGCGGTCTCCGGGCTCGAGATGACCCAGGACATCGAGCACCTGGCCTGGACCCGAGAGCAGGTAGACGACAAGCTGCGCCACATCATGCGCTCGATCCGCACGAATGTCAGTGCCGCGGCCGCGGAATACGGCCGGCCGGGCGACTACGTCCTCGGTGCCAACATCGCCGGCTTCGTCAAGGTGGCGGATGCGATGGTGGACGAAAGCACGATTTGATGTCTTCGGACTTCGCCTCGCTGCCCGCAGAGGACAGCGTTGACAAAGGCTTGAAGTCGGGGGCGATCGGTCTTGTGTCGAGCGTGGTCATCGGCACGGCTTCCACCGCCCCCGCCTTCAGCCTGGCGGCGACCCTGGGTCTCATCGCTGCCACCGTCGGGTTTCACGCCCCGCTCGTGGTGCTCCTCGCCTTCGTGCCGATGCTGCTCATCTCCATCGGCTACAGCGAGCTCAACAAGGCCGATCCCGACTGCGGGACGACATTCACCTGGGCCACGCGCGCCTTCGGCCCGAAGACGGGCTGGGCGGGCGGCTGGGGGATCATCGCCTCGGACGTGCTCTGCATGGCGAGCCTCGCCGAGATCTCGGGCCAGTACCTGTTCCTGCTCTTCAACGCGAAGGGCATAGGCGACGACCCGAGCAGCTCCTGGGTGCTCCTCGTCGGCGTGCTGTTCATCGTCGCCCTTACCTACGTCTGTTACCGGGGGATCGAGGTCTCGGCCAAGCTCCAGTTCGTCCTGCTGGCGATCGAGCTCGTCATGATGGCCGTCTACGCGGCCGCGGCGCTCGTGAGGGTGGCCTTGGGCAACGCCCCGTCGGGCCACATGGTGCCGAGTCTGTCGTGGTTCAACCCGACGACCCTCTCCCCCACCGCCCTCGTCGACGGGCTCGTCCTGATGCTTTTCATCTACTGGGGCTGGGACACCTCGCTCTCGGTGAACGAGGAGACGAGCGACAAGGACCGTCTCCCGGGCCTGGCCGGGATCATCGCCACGGTGCTGCTGCTGGCCACCTACGGCGTCGTCACCATTGCCGCCCAGGCCTTCGCCGGCGTCGGCAAGACGGGAATAGGCCTGGCCAACCCGGCCCACCTCACCGACGTGCTCTCGGTGCAGGGCACGGCGGTGTTCGGATCGAGCGGGGTCGGCTCGGTCTTCGCCCACCTCTTGCTGCTCATGGTGTTCTCGTCCGCGGTCGCCTCCACCCAGACGACGATCCTGCCCACGGCCCGCACAGTGCTCTCGATGAGCGTCTACAAGGCGATCCCGGACGCGTTCGGGCACATGCACAAGAAGTACCTGACCCCGACTGCCGCCACGGTGGCGATGGGCGCGATCTCGATAGTCATGTACGCCGCCATGAACTACGTGTCGGGCGGGTACATGATCGCCGACTCCGTCACGGCCATCGGCGTCTGGATCGCCTTCTACTACGGCCTGACCGGCTGGACTTGCCTGTGGTACTACCGCAACGTGCTGACCCGGAACGCCCGTGAGCTCCTCATGAAAGGGATCCTGCCCGGACTCGGGGGCCTGATCATGTTCGCCGCAGGGGCCTGGAGCTTGAAAGAGGACTGGTTCTTCTCGAGCGGCCAGAGCTACACCTCTTTCAAACTGCCCTTCTCCCCTCACTGGGACATCGGCGGGGTGTTCATGATCTTCCTGCTCAGCACCATCGTCGGCCTCATCTGCGCGGTGACATGGCGCTTCGCGGGACCCTCGTTCTTCAAGGGGGAGACCCTCAACCGTTCGACCCCGACTCTCGTGCCCGAGGGGGCCGCACTGCCTCTCGCGCCGACGGGTTCGGGCGCGAGAGGAGAAGGCGGAGAAGGCTTCGGCGCCGGTCCGGCCTGAGGGCCGGATCGACAATAGGTGAACGAAGGCTCGGCTCTCAGGCGGTGGCCCGCGAGGTACCTTTGCCACCTACCAGGAACACGAATGGCGAAAGGAGCAGCACCATGGAGGACAAGCTCGAGAAGTACCGCCCGTTGTTCATCGGTGGGGAATGGGTCGCTCCCGCCCATGGCGAGACCGACGAGGACATCAACCCTGCCACCGCGGAACCGATCGCCAAGGTTGCCGTCGCCAGCAAAGAAGATGTGGAGCGCGCCGTGAGCGCCGCGCAGAAGGCTTACGACGAGGTCTGGTTCGACACGCCGCCCAAAGAGCGCGCGGGCATGCTCCTCAAGCTCGCCGACGCCGTCGACGCCCATGCCGCCGAGCTTGCCCGCCTCGAGTCGATCGACGTCGGCAAGCCGATCTCCGTCGCCCGAGGCGACATGCCGTTCATATCTGACAACCTGCGCTTTTTCGCCGGCGCCGCCCGCTGCCAGGAGGGGAAGTCGACCGGGGAGTACGAGAAGGGCTTCACGAGCATGATCCGCCGGGAGCCTCTGGGCGTCACCGTCGGCATCTGCCCCTGGAACTATCCCTTGATGATGGCCGTCTGGAAGATCGGCCCCGCCCTGGCCGCCGGCAACACCTCGATCATCAAGCCGGCCCAGATCACCCCCCTCACCACCCTCTATCTGGCAGAGCTGGCGGCGGAGATCTTCCCCCCGGGCGTCTTCAACGTGGTCACCGGCCGGGGCGCGGTCATCGGCGAGGCTCTCACGCGTCACCCGGCAGTGCGCCTCGTGTCGGTCACCGGCGACACGGCGACAGGCAAGCTCATCGCGGCCGCATGCGCCGAGACGGTCAAACGTGCCCACCTCGAGCTCGGTGGCAAGGCCCCGGTGGTCGTCTTCGACGATGCCGACCTGGAAGCCCTCGTCGAGACGTTGAAGTTCGCGGGCTACTCCAACGCCGGCCAGGATTGCACGGCAGCGTGTCGCGTGGTTGCCGGTCCCAAGATCTACGACGAGCTGCTCTCGAAGCTCGTGCCCGCGGTCCAGTCGATCAAGGTCGGGGACACGGCCGATCCCGACGTCGAGGTGGGACCACTCGTCTCGGCCCGCCAGCGCGAGAGCGTGGAGGGCTTTGTCGAGCGAGCCGAGAAGGTCGGCGGAAAGGTCCTCACCGGCGGCGAGGAGCTGCCCGGACCGGGCTTTTTCTACAAGCCGACCGTCGTCACCGACGTCGACCAGAAAGCGGAGATCGTGCAGCGGGAGGTGTTCGGGCCGGTCGTCACCGTGCAGCGTTTCTCCGATGAGGAACAGGCCGTGACCTGGGCCAACGACGTCGAATACGGCCTGGCGTCCTCGGTGTGGACTCGCGACGTCTCGCGCGCCCTGCGTGTGGCCCGCCGGCTGCAGTACGGCGCCGTCTGGATCAACACTCACTTTTGGATCACGCCGGAGATGCCCCACGGCGGCTACAAGGAGAGCGGCTACGGCAAGGACATGTCGATGTACTCCCTCGAGGACTACACCCAGATCAAGCACGTGATGGCCCGTTTGAACTAGGCCCGCCGCCCGGAGGGCCGGGTTCGAACAGTCCCTCGCGGCCGAGGAACAGGGCACCGTCGCCAGTGCCGATGAGCGGAGGCAACCATGATGGACGTCGTGATCGTCTGCGAGAGCGGCTTTGGCAACACCCGCAAGATCGCGGCGTCCATCGCGGACGGAGTACGCGAGGCGAGTTCGGACGCCACCGTGGCGGTGCTCGAGGTGGCGGAGGCGACCCCGGAAAGGATCGATCGCGCCGGGCTCCTGATCGTGGGAGGCCCGACGCACTACCGGGGGATGAGCAAGGAGTCCTCGCGCCGAAGAGGGGTCGGGGCGGCAGAGGAGGCCGGCGATGGGCGCCCTCGGCTCGAGAGCGAGCACGGCAGCGCCGGCTCCGGCATCAGGGAGTGGCTGGCCGCTTTACCGGCTGCGCCCCCCGGGCGTAGTGCGGCGGCGTTCGACACCCGCTTGGCGTTCCCGCTCGCCGGCGGGGCGGCGCGGCCCATCGGCCGGGCCTTGCGGCATCTCGGTTACGCCATGGTGGCGGCACCGGAAGGCTTCATCGTCGACGGCGCCCGAGGACCGCTGCGCGCTGGGGAAACGGACCGGGCCAAAGTTTGGGGAGCTGGTCTCGTGCGGCGGGCTCTCCCCCGCCCTCCAGCTTGAGCCAGACGGCAGCTGAGGCTCGACAAGGGGAAACCGGCGGGGCCCTTGACCGGAGCCGGAGAACCAGCACCTCGAGCAGTCAGTCGGCGAGTGCCACCGAGCCGTCTGGCACCAGGGGCAGCGAGCGCAGGCGCCAACCCGTGGCATCGAAGATCGCCCCCGCGAGCGCGGGAGCGACGGCGATCATCGGCGTCTCGCCAGCCCCGGCGGACGGTAGGTCAGGGCGCGGCAACAAGACGACCTCGACGGCCGGGACGTCGGAGATCCGCGGCACGCGGTAGGCAGAGAACGAGCCGTTCGTGATCGCCCCAGCCTCGAGATGGATGGCCTCGAACAACGCACCGCCGAGGGCCATGACGGCAGCTCCTTCGATCTGATTGATCACTGTGCCGGGGTTGACGACGGCACCGCACTCGTACGCCGTGACCAGACGAAGGATCTCGAGGCGGCCGGCGACACCGACGCGGACCTCCGCGGCCGTGGCGACCCGACCGTCCTTTTCGAGCCCGCACGCGATCCCCCGGCCCACGCCGGAGCGCCGGACCGTCCACTCAAAGGACTCGGCGACTGCTCTCAGCACAGCGGCGAGCCGCTCGTCGGCCAGGTTGGCGAGGCGAAACTCGACCGGGTCACGCCCGAGCCGGTGGGCCAGCTCGTCGATGTGCGACTCACGGGCGAAATTGTTGGCCGTGGCCGCCAGAGCCCGATACGAGCTCTGGGCGAGCGGACTCTCGGCGGGCCGGTAGTCGATGCGCTGGTTCACCACCCGGTAGGGGGCGGAGATGGCGGCCTGACCCGAGTTGATGTTGGCGAAGGTCCAAGCGACCAGCTCACCAGTCCTCGTCGTCCCGGCAGCCACATCGATGACCGCGGCCGGGCGCAGGGTGCCGACGGTGAACTCCTCGTGACGGGTCCAAGCGACGCGGACGGGTGCGCCGACCTCTCGCGCCAGCACGGCCGCCTCCGTGGCGACGGCTCCTGCGTGCTTTCCGCCGAACCCGCCGCCCGTGGGCGGCACGATGACCCGGACGTCGGCCTCGTCCAGCCCGAGCGCCGCAGCGACCTGGGCCCGGACCGGGAACGGCGTCTGGGTCCCGGTCCACACGGTCAGGCGTCCGGCGTCGTCGAAGACGGCCACGGCGGCTCGGGTCTCGAGCGCGGCGGGGGCCAGGTACGCAGTCGTGTAGGTGGCTTCGCAACAGACGGCCGCCCCGCTCCTGAGCGCCGCTTCGGGGTCCCCTCGCTCGCCGTGGAACGGGCCACCCCAACCTTCGAGTCCCTCTGCCGGGTGCGTGCGCAGGAAGGACTCGAGGTCGTCGTCCGACGGCGCCTCTGGTATCTCCCACTCCGCCTTGATGGCCGCCAGCGCCGTCCGGGCTGTCGCCACGTCGCGAGCGACCACGCCGACGCCCATGGGAACCTTGACGACAGCGATCTCTGCCTTCGTGTCGAGGGCGGTTGTGTCGAGGCGTCTCAGCGTGGCGCCGAACACGGGAGGTCGCAGCACGGCAGCGTGGCGGAGGCCGGGCAGGCTCAGGTCCGACACGAAGCGGAGGGCGCCGGTGACGGCGTCGGTCATGCCGGGGGGGATCTGTGGCTTCCCGGCGACCTGCCACTCCGATGGTCGGGTCAGACCAGGCTCGCCGGTGACGATCTCGACCCTTCGCGTGCCGGCCGGCACCGGCAGCAGCTGGCGGGCATAGGCGGCGAGCCGGCTGAGCGCGCCTCCGGCGTCGGGCATGGACCGGCTGCCGAAAGTTCCCATGTCATAAGGGCAAAGGTCGGTGTCACCCATGGCGAGACGCACCTTGTCGAGGGGCACGCGCAACTCCTCGGCGACGAGCATTCGCAGCGCAGTGCGGTTGTCCTGGCCCACGTCCACCTTGCCCGTGAAGGCCGTCACGATCCCGTCGGCACCGGCGTGCATCCAGGCGCCCCCGCCTGTCGACCAGGTGCCCGGTGCCGGCACCTCGGGCTCCAGCACGACGACGAGCCCGTCCCCGAGCACCTCGAACCAGTCACGGTCCTCGGAGCGCGTCATGTCCCATGGCCGCGCCGGCCTGCGACCGGGCTGGCGCGGGTCAGGTGGGCTCCAGTCCTCGAAGACCGGCCGCGCCGGCACCGCTTCGGCGACGCCGGGCTCCGCCAGGAGCTCGGCCGCCCGGTGCACTGCCTTGCGGATGCGCGGGTAGGCACCACAACGGCAGAGATTGCCATCGAGCGCCTCGTTGACGGCCTCGTCGTCGGGGTCAGGGTCGCGGGCCAACAGGCCGAGCACCGAGAGGACCATGCCAGGAGTGCAGTAGCCGCACTGAGCCGCCCCGAGCTCGACAAAGGCCTGCTGGACCGGGTGCAGCCAGCCTCCGGTCGCCAGCGCTTCGATAGTGGTGATGCTCGCCCCCGCCATGTCCTCGACCAGCTCCTGGCAGGCGCGCACGGGCCGGTCGTCGGCAAGCACCGTGCAGGACCCGCACACCCCCTCCCCACAGCCCGGTTTCACGCCCGTCAGGCCGAGCTCACCGCGGAGCGCCACTATGAGACGCATCTTCGCCGGCAGCGACCGGGAAGTTCCGTTCACCTTCAGCGTCACCATCGTCGACTCCCCGGGCCCTTCGCCTGGGCCATTAGCGAGGCCTCGAGCGTGATCTTCACCGATGCTGGCCATGGCTACATCCTGCCCAGTTGGGGCCGGTGGCGCTAACACGAGGGCGCACTCAGGGGCCGACCACCTCGGCGTGCGACAGGCAGGGATCCATAGTCCGACAAAGACGCGTCAGAACGCCGACCCGGCTACGGCCAAGCTCGCACTGCTCTTCTCGGCCAAGCTCGTCGGCCTCGTCGTGTTCGCGAACCAGATCGTCGACGTCGACCGTTTCCCGACCTTCGTCCTGGCGACAGCCGCCCTCACGCAACGACTGCGCGCGAGCGCCGCATTCCCCTCCTACGGGCTGAGGACCGAGCACGGGAGCGCGGACGTGGCGCAGGTGGAAAAAGAGATCATCCAGCTCCTCCCCAAAGGCACCGTCTACACCTTCAAGGTGACCGCGGTGACCGAGGGGCAGGTGGAGCGGGCGAGCAAGCCGGAGGCGATCGCCCTCGGGGTCTTCGGGGCCATCGCCGGCCTCGTCACGCTGCTGATCGCGGGTCTGGCCATCAGCCGGGGCCTCTGGGCGCCGGCCGGGATCGCCCTCGGCCGGGGCTCTGGGACCTGTTCGCACGTGACATCTACGCCGTTCCCCGGCCCACGGTCCCTGTCCTCGAGGTGCTCGTGGTCGCCCTCGTGACGATCGTGCTCGCGAATCTGGTAGCCGCGATTCCCGGGCGCATGGCCGCCCGGACCCCTACGGCCCTGGTGCTGCGAGCCGAGTGACCTAAATCTTGCGGATCTTCACCGCTGTGCCGTAAGCGCAGATCTCTGTCCAGTTACCGCCCATCTCCGAGGTGTCGAAACGCATCGCCAAGATGGCGTCGGCACCTTTGGCCTCCGCCTCTTGCACCATGCGCTCAGTCACCTCGGTGCGACTCGCGATCAGGTTCTTCGTCATGCCCTTGAGCTCGCCGCCGGCGAGGGACTTGAACCCGGCCCCGAGCTGGGACCCGATGTTGCGGCTGCGCACGGTCAACCCGAAGACCTCACCCAAGACCTCGGTGACCTCGTAGCCCGGTAGGTCGTTCATGGTCGAGATCAGCATCTGAACCTCCGTTTCCCCCGTCGCTAAGGTCAGGCTAGCCAACGGCCCCGCCCTCGGGAAGAGCTCACGCACCGTGTGCTGGTCGAGTACCGTCCCGAGCTAGTGGCCCTCTCCTACGGCATCTTCCTGCCGCCATTTGCCGAGTTCGCCGAACCGAGCCGCCTCGTCGCCCTGGCAAGATCGGCCGAGGAGGCGGGCTGGGACGGCGTGTACCTATGGGACCACGTGCTCACCCGCCCGGACATGGCCGTCGCCGATTCCTTCGTCCTGGCGGCCGCGATCGCACTCGCGACCGAGCGCGTCCGCTTCGGCATGCTGGTCACACCGCTCGCTCGCCGGCGGCCATGGGTGCTCGCCCGCCAGTGCGCGACCCTCGACCAGCTCTCCGCGGGCCGCCTCGTCGTCGGTGTCGGGCTCGGACACGACAACCGGGGCGAGCTCAGCTCGTTCTCGGGCGAGGTCCTCGACCCGGTGGAGCGAGCCGTGGTCCTCGACGAGTCCCTGGAGGTCCTGGAGCGGTTCTGGTCCGGGGAGGCGGTCGAGTACGAGGGCAAACGGGTTGCGGTGCACAGCGCTGCGTTTCTCCCCCGGCCTGTGCAACGGCCTCTGCCGGTCTGGGTCGCCTGCCGATGGCCGCACAGGCGCCCCCTTGCCCGCGCCGCGCGCTACCAGGGCTGCTTCCCGCTGTTCGACGCGGCAGGAGCGGAGGCCTACGGACCCCCGGAGCCGGAGCTGGTCGAAGCGCTGCGCGCCGAGCTGCTCGCCAGGGGAGCCTCCCCCGACATCGACATCGTCTGCCGGGGCAGCGCCGGTCTCGTGCCTGCCCATGAGGTCGCGTCCCGTTTCGCGGAGCTCGAAAAGGCGGGGACGACCTGGTGGCTGGAATCGTTCGTCCCCGGTCAGGCGCCGGCAGAGGTCGAACAAGTCGTCCTCGCAGGTCCGCTCCGCTGACCTCGTTCGCCGGAGGGCAGGCGCACCTACGCGTCGTTTCCGTCGACCACCGCAGATGGCTGCTCGGTGCAGCAGTACTTGCACTTGGTAGCTGCGACGGGAAGGTCGTCGGAGAGACACGCCGGGCAAGTCTTGGTTGGCGGCGGGTCGGCGAAGACGATCTTGCCGCGCTTTGCCGAGACGTGCTTGTAGGGCACGACGACGGCGAAGTAGAGCACCGCCATGAAGATGATGAAGTAGACGATGGCGGAGATGAACGATCCGAAGTTCACGAACGTGGCGCTGTTGCCCGCCTGGCCGAGCTGCACGCCGAGGCCTACTGAGTGGCCGCCCTGAGCCCGGGCGACGAGCGGGTTGATCACCGAGTCGGTGAACGCCTTGACCAAGGTGCTGAAGGCCAAGGCAATTGTCAGACCGATCGCCAGTACAACGACGTCTCCTCGCAACAAGAAGTTCCTGAATCCCTTGAACACTGAGGCGTTCCTTTCTCGAAGGCGGGGGCCGGGAGGAAAGCGGACAACGATACAACAGCCCCACCTTGCGTCCCGCCGCTGCGGGTCAGTCCCCGAATGGTTATTCCGGGCGCCCCACATTTACCAGCTGCACGGGCAGATCGCCGGCCGCACGAAGCACCTGGTCCACCGTCGATCCTTCAAGCCGGCGCGCCAGGCGCGGGCGCCGACGGGTTCCGATCACCAGCTGCGAGGCACCGCCCTGGCGCGCGGCGTGGATCAGTCCGGAAGCGGTGTCACCGGCCTTTACCTCGACGAACGTCCCGTTCAGTTCCTCAAGCAGCCGCCTGTCCTCCTCGAGGCGCGCGGCCGGCGCCCGGTCGAGGTTGTCGTCGGCCCGCACGTGCACGCCTTGCAAGCTCGCGTCGGACAGCTCGGCGAGATGGGCGGCGTAGCGGATCAACCACTCGTCATTAGACGACGCCTCGAGGCCGACCGTGACGACCGTGCACTGCGACGGATCGCTGATGCGGTGAGCCGCTCGGAACGCCGCGACCGGATCAGAGACCGAGTCGTCGAGCCATAGCTGCGCCAGCTCTTGCAACGCGGAAAGGTTCGCAAAACGAAAATAATGTTCCAGCGCCGCATCCGCCCGATCTTTGGGAAAGACGAGGCCCTGGGCCAAGCGGCGACGGAGCGCCGCGGGTTCCAGCTTGATGAGCCTGACCTCGCCGGCTCGCACGAACGCGTCCGGCACGGGCTCTGCCGGACGCACTCCTGTGATCTGGGAGACGAGCCAGCGCAACGACTCGATGTTGGCGACGTTGAGCGTCGTGTAGACGTCGATCCCGTTGGCCAGGAGCTCGTCGACGTCCTGCCAGCGTTTCTCGTGGAGCTCCCCGGGGATGTCCGCGTGGGCGAGCTCGTCCACGAGGGCCAATCGGGGACGACGGTTCAGAACACCTTCGACGTCCAGCTCCTCGAAGCTCGCGCCGTGGTAGACGACCGTGCGGGTGGGGAGCACTTCGAGATCGGCCACCTGGGCAGCCGTTGCCGGCCGCCCGTGCCGCTCCCAGTAAGCGACGATGACGTCGACGCCGCGGCGCCGCTCGGAACGTCCGTCCCGCATCATCACATAGGTCTTGCCCACGCCGGGGGCTATTCCGAGATACGTGCGCAGCTTGCCCCTCACGCTCGACGAACCCATGACGTCCTTGTATACAGGCTCCGGGCCTCTGCTGACATGTCCCCGGGCGGGTCAAGAGCGGCTGAACACCTGAGGAGCGATGAGAGGACCGGGACACAATCGGGTACAACGCTTCGCGAGAGCGGAAACAGGACCTGGCTTCAAACCCCGTCCACGACGTACATGGTTGCTCGGGCGGCTTTCTCGCGCAGCTTCCTGATCGCCGCGTACTCCGCGCTCGCATACCAATCCAGGGCGGCCTGCCTGTTCGGGAATTCCGCCACGACGGTGCGACCGGCGGGCACGTCGCCCTCGAGCGCCTCGGCGTTGCCGCCGCGAACGAGATAACGACCACCCGCCGCGACGATGCTCGGACCGGCTTGCGCCTTGTACTCCTCGTAACGCTCGGCGTCGAGTACCTCAGCTTGGTAGATCACGTAGGCAGCCAACGTCCCTCCCGGCTCGGCCCAGCTCGTCACACCCCATCCTGCGGCGAGTTCCGCAGGACGTTACCAGGTGCGCCCTGCGGTGACTCCTGGAGCGACAAGACGGCCTCCATGTCACCCGGGCCGACAAGGTGCCTTGCCGGAGCTGACCGGCGGCCCGTCCCGACCGCGAGGCGGGCGGTGACAGGGCGGGTAGTTTGGGTAGATGTCCGATCAGCGGCGGCCGCGTCGGGGGCCGGCCGCGGCCTCTCCCCTCTGGGCCGCGATCGAGCTCATCTTGGGCACCGGGCTTCTCGGCGCCGCTGCCCTGGCCGGCTTGTTGCTCGCCAGGCGACCGGGGCCGAACCGCGTGGACGCCGCCGGCTACTTCTACGTGCCCTCCGATCCGGGCTCCCATCTCGCGAACGAACTGGTGAAGATCGGCTCGCTCCCAGTGCTGATCGCGGGCGTCGCCGTCATCTTCGCGGTGGCGATGTTTCGCGACTGGGCGCGCGCCTTGGCGTGTGCCGCGGCCCCGATCATCGCCGTCGAGGTGGTGGAGCACATCGCCAAGCCCATGGTCGGACGCCAGCTCGGGTCGGGCTCTTTCACTTATCCCTCGGGGACCGTGGCCGTGGTGGCGGCGCTCGCCGCGGCGGTGTTTCTTGTCTCGCCACGCCTGTTGCGGCCCCTGAGCGCGCTCGCCGGGGCACTTGCCGTCGCCGGCGTCGGCTGGGCCGTGCTCGCGCTCAGGTGGCACTACCCGACCGACGTGATCGGCGGGGTCTGGGTAGGGGCCGGCGCGGTCTTCTTGCTCGATGCCCTCGTCCACCTGCCGTGGCTCCTCACCGCCCGGGAGACATCGTTCGACGAGCCCGTTCGCGACCGGATGACAGATTCCCGGGTCCACGCCTAGCGGCCGGTCGTCCACGCGCGGGACCAACCGGTGCAGCTCGCCTCGATGTCCGGTGACGCCATGACGGGAGAAGCCTCAGCCGAGAAAGCGGGATATGACGTCGTTGGCGAGCCGGTTGGCCTCGTTGTGGCCGGTCACCGCGTCGAGGAACACCTCTCGTTCGAGCGCGAACAACCTCAGGTCCTCGACGGCGCGCACCGTGGCCTGGCGGGGCACGTCCCGTAGCAACGCGATCTCGCCAAAGGAGTCACCCGGGCCGAGCCGGTTGACGGCGAGCCCGCCTTTGGTCACCTCGGCAGCCCCGCTCTCGATGAGGTAGAACCGGTCACCGGCCATCCCTTCCTCGACCACTGTCTCGCCTGTGGACACGTCCACCTCGATGAGGGCCCGGGCGAGCTCCTCCAGAACAGGCTCCGCGAGAGGGGCGAAGATCTCGTTGCCTGCCAACAGCGGGACCTTCGTGGGCGCCAGGGTGGTCCTGTCGATGCGGTTGAGGCCGGCGACGCTCGCCAGCACCAAGACGGTCACGGCGGACCCCAGGATGACGAGGCCGGCACGCAAGCCGACTGTGGAGATGAAAAGCGGCATGAGCAGGGAGCCCGCCGCCATCCCGGCGATGACCAAGCTCTCCATGGCGCCGAACACTCGGGCCATGACGGCTCCGGGCACCAGTCGCTGCAGAACCGTGAAGGCGTTGATGTCGACAAGAGAATTTCCCATTCCGATCAGAGCCATCATCACGATTGCGACCGGCAGGACAGGCCAGGCCGCGAACATCAGCAGCGGCGTGCTCCACAGGAGGACTCCCATCCCGAAGTCGAACGACAGTCGCTTGCGATGGGCAAGGACCAAGGCGACAAACCCGCCGACGATGCCGCCGACTCCGAGCACGGCCTGCAGCTCGCCGACGCCGGGGAGACCCAAGTGCAAGAGCGACAACGCCATGGTGACCATGAAAACGAGGCTTGCTCCAGCGACGACGGTCTGCGCGACGAGCAGCCCTATGACAAGGCGTAGATCACCGTTGGCCAGGATCGTCGGGAAGCCCTTCATCGCCTCTGCGACGAGTCCCGACTTCTTCTCGTCGTCGGAAGGAGGCCGTGTCTCCGCCCGGAGGCGGATCACGAAGAAGGCCGACCAGACGAACGACGCCGCATCGATCGTGATGACGGTCGTAGGGTTGGCGACGGCTAATAACAAGGCGGCCAGTGCCGGTCCAGCGAAGAACCCGACGCTCTCGACGGTGCTCGTGGCGGTGTTCGCGGCCGTCAACTCTGCTGGATCGCGAGCAAGCACCGGCAGGAGCGCAGCCTGCGACGGACGGAACGCGCTTTGAGCGACCGAGGTCATGACAGCGAGGGCGTACACGAGCAACGCTGGTCCCCTAGTCGCAACTGTCACGGCGGCGGCCGCGACGATCACGGCACAGATGACGTCCGAGGTCACCATGACCCGTTTGCGGGGGAATCGGTCCCCCAGGGAGCTTACGATCGGGCCCAGCGCGGCCATCGACAGATAGCGCGCCACCCCGAAGCCACCGAGCGCCGTCGGGCCACCGTGCTGGTACGCATAGATCGATATGACGACCCAAAACGCCCGGTCGCCCATGATCGATCCCGCGTAAGCGATGATCACCCGTCGCAGGTGCGGGTTGAGGAACACCCGCCGCAGTGACACCCCTGACTCGCGGAGCGACTCGCCCAGTTCTCCCACGTCCCCCTCCTGACCGGCGATCAGTCAAGCACGAAGCACTCGACGGTCGCTACCAGGTCGAATGCGATAAGCACGAGCAAGATCACAGGCTTCGCTCAGCCAACACACAGGTCAGGTGCCTACGCTTCATCTCGAGCACGACGGGACGAGTTCGAAAGGAAGGGCCGGGACCGTGCGTGACAATGTGACGATCTTCTACCGGGGGGCAAGCTACGGGATCGGAAGAGGTCCCAACTTCTACGGGATCTGGACTGTCGGGGAACCTGGTTCGCAGCCGCTCGCGTGGTGGCCCGACACCCCTGACGGCTGGTATGCGGCGTGGGCCCAGTTCACCGAGATTGAAGCGCCAGGCACCATCGCACCGGTTGCCCAGCAGCCCGCACCGGTTGCCCTGCCCGCGGCGGTTGCCCAGCCCGCCGCAGCGATCGCCCACCCAGGCACGGTGGCCGTCGTCGCTGCGGCGCTCCTCGCCACCGGCATCGCGTGTGGGATCGTCGGGCTCTTCCCCCACTATCTGAATGGCGCGAGCCTCGCCCAACAGCCGGACAGTCTGGTGGCTCATGTCATCTATCTCGCCGTCTGGAGCGCGAGCGCCCTTCTGATCCTCCTCGGGGGCAGCCGTCTCCGGATGGGAGCGCTCCTCGGGATGGGAGCGAGTCTCGTCACATTCGGACTCTTCTTCGCCGACGCGGGCACCGCGATGGCCGGCGGCGCGCACGTCATGGGGGCTGGCCTCGTGCTCGGGCTCGTCGGCTGGCTGGCTTGCTTTGCGGGCTCCGTGACTGCCCTCGTGCTCTCCCGCGGGAGTGACGCGTTCGGCAAACCGCGCGGCCCCGAGCTAGTCCCGTTCCTGGCCTTGACTCTCGCCGCCCTCGGCGCTGCAGCCGCGTTCGCCCCCTCTTGGGACAGCTACATCCTGCAGACCTCAGCCGGAGCGAGGGACTCGCTCACCGCGGGCAATGTTTTCTCGAACCCGGCTCCCGTGATCGCCGGGAATGTCATGGTGATGGTCGTGCTCGTCGCCGTCGTCGTCGCAGCCGCCCTGTGGCGCCCGATCCTCCACGGGACCATGTTGCTCGCCGGAGCACTCAGCCCAATGATCGCTCAGGCGATCTCCGCGTTGATCCAGATCGGCGAGCACGCCTCCCCGACGATGTTCGGGATCTCGCCAGCGGAAGCCGCGCGAACGGGGCTGACGATCACCTCAGGGCTCACGGTGGCGTTCTGGATCTACTGCTTCTTCGTGCTGGCACTCTCAGCAATAGGAGGGGCCGCGGTCCTCGCAGTGCAGTCAGCCGTGCCGGAGCAGTTCACAGGGTGATCGCGCCGGCCTTGCGGGACAAGGCTGGCGAGCGGCAACGAGGCTCTGGTCACGGGTTCGGACGCGGCGGAGGCAGGCGGCTACGCCAGCATTCCAGGTCCCCCCGTGCGATCATGGCAAGAAGGAGGTGTGAAATCAGGGCTCGTCCGCCGGCTCCGAAGAGATCGCGACACCAGGGCGTCGGCTTCGAGGACCTCCTCGACGTGGCGACGAATCTGCGATGGACCTGGCAGGCGCGCACCCGGGCTCTTTTCGCGCGCCTCGATCCGACTGCCGGTCCCTCTGCTCTGGAGTGGCCGTGCCGCCTGCTGCTCGGTCTCGGACCCGCCGTGGTGGAGGAGCGCCTCGCCTCCGACCCCGATCTCGCGAAGCTCGCAGCGGCGGTCGTCGCGGACACGAAGAGCTACGAAGCGAGTCGCGCCAAGACCTGGTTCCCCCAGACGCACCGCAAGGACCGGCGGTTCGAGGTCGCATATTTCGCCGCGGAATTCGCCCTCACCGACTCGCTGCCCGTGTACGCGGGCGGCCTGGGTGCCGTCGCCGGCGAGTTCCTCAAGTCGGCAAGCGCACTCGGCGTTCCCCTCGTCGGAGTCGGCCTGCTCTATCGGGAAACGTCGCATCAGTGGGTTGACGACAGCGGGCTGCAACAGGAGTCGTGGGAGGTTCTCACATTCGAGCGGCTACCCATCGAATTGGCACGCGACGCGAAGGATCGTCCGGCTCGAGTCAAGGTTCCACTCCCAGGGCGGGACGTGGTCGCCCAGATCTGGACCGTGCTGGTCGGACGGAACCGGCTCTATCTTCTCGACACCAACCTCAGGCGAAATCAACGAGCCGACCGAGCCATCACCGGGAGGCTCTACGGAGGCGACCAAGAGACGCGCATCCAACAAGAGCTCGTTCTCGGTGTCGGCGGTGTCAGAGCCCTGGCGGTCCTCGGTCATGAACCAGAAATTGTGCACCTCAACGAGGGCCACTCCGCCTTCGCCGCCCTGGAGCGCGTTCACCAGATGATGGTTCGCGACGGGCTCTCGTTCGCCGAAGCTCGCCTGGCCGCGGCGCCAGGGCTGTTGTTCACGACCCATACCCCGGTCCCGGCCGGCCACGACTACTTCCCGGCCGAGCTCGCCAAGCGGTACCTCGAGCCATACGCCTCGCTGATGGGCGTCGATCTAGAGACACTCAGCTCGCTCGGCCGCTACCGGCCTGACGACCGACTTGACTCTTTCTGCCCCACCGTGTTCGCACTGCGGCTGGCGGGCGCCCGCAACGGAGTGAGCCGCCTGCACGGCGCGGTGACCCGTGAACAGTGGGGAGGGCTTTGGCCGCGCCTGCCTTTGAACGAGGTGCCGATCGGCCATGTGACGAACGGAATCCACCTCTCATCCTGGATCTCCCCCGAGATCGAGAAGCTCCTCGACTTTCAGCTCGGTCCTGAGTGGAAGACGACACCGGGGTCACCAGCCTCCTGGAAGCCGCTTGTGGGCTCCGAAGACGAGAAGCTGTGGGATGCAAGGTGTCGCGCTCGCGCCCGGCTCATCGAGTTCACTCGGGTCCACCGCAACGAACAGCTCGCTCGCCGCGGCACCGATGCCGCGCGTCTCGCGGTCACCGACGCGCTCCTTGACGCCGATGCGCTCACCATCGGTTTCGTCGGACGGTTCGTTGCGTACAAACGCCCCACGCTGTTCCTACGCGACCCGGATCGTCTCGCGCGTATCCTCGACGATCCGGACCGACCTGTCCAGATCATCTTCGCAGGCAAGGCCCATCCACGCGACGAGTTTGGAAAGCAGCTGCTGCGCGAGGTCGTCGAGTTCGCCCGACTGCGACGGCTGCAACATCGAGTTGTGTTCATCGAGGACTTCGACATCACGGCGGACCGAGCCCTTGGCCAAGGCGTCGACTTGTGGCTGAACACCCCGCGACGGCCCCTCGAAGCCTGCGGCATCGGCGGCATGAAGGCGGGGGTGAACGGCTCGCTCAACCTCAGCACGCTCGACGGCTGGTGGGACGAAGTCTGGAACGACGCTGACCCGGCCGCGGTGCCGATCGGGTGGTGCATCGGGACAGGCCAGCGCTATGAGGACTTTGACGCCCAGGATGCGAGCGACGCCGAGTCGTTGTACGACGCCCTCGAGCACACGATCGTTCCGACGTTCTACGACCGGGATGCCCAAGGCGTGCCGCGTGCCTGGCTGGCGTCAGTTCGCCAGTCGATGGCAAGCCTGGCACCGACCTGGCACTCGCACCGGATGGTGCGCGACTACGTCGAGTACTTCTACCTGCCAGGGGCGCACCGCGGGCGATGGCTCTCGGCAGAGGGTGCCGCGCGTACACGCCAGCTTTCCTCGGCCCTTGAACGCCTGCGCGACGGGTGGCCTGCGATTCGGGTCGCCGTCGAGACCGCCACCGTCGCTGCGGATGGCACTCAGGTCGAGATCATGGCGAAACTGGGCCCGCTCGAGCCCTCTGACGTCACCGTACAGCTCTGGGTGGCGCCGACTCTTGGCGAAGCCTACCCGCTGGACACCGATTACCAGGGACGGCGGGACAACGTCTCTCGCTATGGCGTGCATGTCCCGCACGAGGCGGGCAATGACGCCGAGCTGGTTGCTCGCGTCCTGCCGAGCCATCCCTTGCTCGCCGATCCGTACGTCCCTGGCCTCATCACCTGGTCGAACTGACACTGATCGTGGCGACAGCTTCTCACGTCCCAGCAACCTTGCGAGCCCTCGCGACTGACGCGGGGATCTTGCTCGAGTACCTGGACGGCTCCGGTGTGCCTCACCGCGCCGACGCCGAGGTGCTCCTTGCAGTACTGAGCGCGCTCGGCGTACCGATCAGCCAAGCTGGCGACGCGGCACGCCTGCTTCGCAGCCGCCGCAGCGCGCGCATCGAGCAGATAGTGGAACCGGTGACCGTTCTCAATGACGCGTCCCTCGGCAGGGTCCCGGTCAGGCTACGGGAGGCCGATACCGACTTGGAGTGTGCGATCGAATCCGACGAGGGCGAGCGCGTGGAATGGCACATCCAACGGGATGATCTTGCCTCGTTGTCGGCGGCGCGCGTCGACGGCCGGCCCGTGTACCGAGGTGCCGTACCGCTGCCTGCCATCTTGCCGCGCGGCTATCACAATTTCACCGTTCGGGTCCGAGGTCGCACAGGTACGACGACGGTCATCGTGGCTCCGGCGGCCGGCGCCCGCGGGCGCTTTGCCGAGGACTGGCGCGCCTTTGGGATCGTTGCACCACTGTTCTCCTTGCATTCTGCCCGCAGTTGGGGATCAGGCGACCTGAGCGACCTCGACGAGCTCGCCCGCTTCGCCGCCAGGGAGCAAGCAAGTGTGGTCTCGACACTTCCGTTGCTGGCCGGCTTCGGGCCGGAGTCCTTCGAGGCAAGCCCGTACCTGCCAGTGAGTCGCCGTTTCTGGCACGAACGCTGGATCGACGTGGAGCGCGTGCCTGAGTTCGTTTGGTCTCCGGCAGCACGCGTGCTCGTCTCGGGCGCACAGGCAGCAGAGCGACGCGCCACCTGGGTTCATGGCTCATGTGTGGACGGCGCCGCCGTGACGGCGGCAAAACGCGCGGCCCTGAGCGCGATGGCAACTGCCGTCGGGCAGTCGGCCATGGGTCGTGAAACGGCGTTGCGCAACTTCATGTTCGAACGCCCGGAGCTGGTTGACTATGGGCGCTTTCGCGCCGCCGTCGATCGCTTCGGGATCAATTGGCACAACTGGCCCGGGCCGCTGCGCGGCGGCCTGCTCAGATGGAGCGACGTCGACCCCGTCAATGAGCGCTATCACATCTACGCCCAGTGGGTCGTTCACGAGCAAGTGGCCGAGCTGTCCGCGAGGCTCTCACAGCGCGGCCAGGTCCTCGCCCTCGACCTGCCCGTGGGCGTACATCCCTACGGCTACGACGTCTGGCGCCGTCGTGATCAGTACGCAACTGGCATGTCTGTCGGGGCACCGCCTGACAGTTTCTTCTCGCAAGGCCAGTCGTGGGGCTTCCTCCCCGCGCGACCCGAGGCACTCCGAGCCGACGCCCACGCGGAGTTCCGCGCTGCGCTCGCGCACCACCTGCATGTAGCAGGGATGCTGCGCATCGACCACGTGATGGGCCTGCAAAGGTTGTTCTGGATACCCGCCGGTGGCGAGCCGGGCGACGGTGTCTACGTGAAGATGCCCTTCGAAGAGCTGCTGGCCGTGGTCGCGATCGAGGCGCAACGCAACCATGCGGACATCATCGGCGAGGACCTGGGCACCGTCGACAACGAGGTGCGACAAGGGATGCAGCAAGCCGGCATTCGGCGCTCGTATGTCGCTCAGTTCTCCATCCGCGGCGCTGGCGAGCCGGTGCTCGAAACGCCGCCCGATGGTTGTGTCGCCAGCTTCTCGACCCACGATCTGCCCACATTCAACGGTTGGTGGGCCGGTCGTGACATCGACGAGCGGCTCGCGTACGGCCAACTGGACGCGACTGCGGCCGAGCAGGCGCGGGTCCAACGGGCGCATCTGCGCGAGCGCCTTTCCGCCCTGAGCCGCCAGGGGCTGCCAGCGGGCGAGCGTGACGAAGGAGGTGAGGCGACAACGCCGAGCTCTGTGCTCGCCTCCGTCAACGAGACGCTGGCGCGCAGCGGCGCCGGGCTCGTTCTCGTGCAACTTGACGACGTGCTCGGCCAAGAGGAGTCGGTCAACCTGCCGGGGACCAGCACTGAACGACCCAACTGGGAACGTCTCACGGCCGCCCCCTTGGAGCAGATCGTGGAAGACCCGGCAGTGCACAAGGCCTTGGAGCCGCTTCGCGAGCACAGAGGGCGGGTGCCGTCTGGCTCCCTCAGTCGTCTGCAACGCGGAGCCGAGACGGTACTGGGCTTCAGCGTCCTCGGCCCCATGGACTTCTACCTGTTCAACGAGGGCAGGCATTTTCGCCTCTACGAGAAGCTCGGTGCCCACCTGATGACCGTCGACGGCGTCTCCGGAGCTCTCTTCGCCGTTTGGGCGCCGAACGCCGAGCGCGTCGCCGTGGTCGGGGACTTCAACGGCTGGAACGGCGCCCGACACCCACTTTCGGCGCGCGGCGAGTCGGGACTCTGGGAAGGTTTCGTTCCTGGGGTCACCGCCGGCATGCGCTACAAGTACCGGCTGCTGTCGCGACTCGGCGGTGGCGGGTTCGACAAGGCGGACCCCTTCGCGTTCTCCAACGAGGAGCCGCCCAAGACCGCGTCGGTGGTCTGGGAGCCGCACCATGAATGGCTCGACAGCGAGTGGATGGCCAGCCGTGGACAGCTGCAGCGCCTCGACAAGCCCATGTCGATCTACGAGGTGCATCTCGGTTCGTGGCGACGCGTACCAGAAGAGAATGGCCGCTTTCTCACCTACGCGGAGATTGCTCCGCGCCTTATCGAACACGTCCGGCGTTACGGATTCACACACGTCGAGATCATGCCGGTCATGGAGCATCCCTTCTACGGCTCGTGGGGGTACCAGATCACCGGCTACTTCGCACCCACCGCCCGCTACGGGACACCTGACGAGTTGGCTGCACTCGTAGACGCTCTCCACCAGGCCGGCATCGGTGTGATCCTCGACTGGGTACCGTCGCACTTCCCCTCCGACGCCTTCGCGTTGGCGCAGTTCGACGGCACCCACCTCTACGAGCACGCCGACCCTCGCCAGCGAGTGCAACCGGACTGGCAGAGCTGGATCTTCAACTACGGCCGCAACGAGGTTCGCAGCTTTTTGATCTCGAGCGCGTGCTTCTGGCTCGACCGGTTTCATGCCGACGGGTTGCGCATGGACGGCGTCGCCTCGATGCTCTATCTCGACTACTCGCGCGGGGCCGGGGAGTGGGTCCCGAACCGCTTCGGCGGCAACGAGAACCTCGAAGCGATCGAGATGCTCCAAGCCTGCAACACCGAGGCGTACGGATCATTTCCCGATATCACGACCGTCGCGGAGGAGTCCACCGCGTGGCCCGGAGTCTCCCGACCGGTCGACGCCGGCGGTCTTGGCTTCGGCTACAAGTGGGATATGGGCTGGATGCACGACACGCTCGACTACCTGGCGAAAGATTCTGTTTACCGACCTTGGCATCACGACAGGTTGACCTTCCGCGCGGTCTACGCCAACAGCGAGCATTTCGTGCTCCCGCTCTCGCACGACGAGGTCGTGCACGGCAAGGGCTCACTGCTCAGCCGCATGGCCGGCGACGAGTGGCAGAAGTTTGCCAACCTGCGGCTCTTATACGGCTACCAGTTCACCCAACCCGGCAAGAAGCTGCTCTTCATGGGCGGCGAATTCGCTCAGCGCTCGGAGTGGAACCACGATGTGAGCCTCGATTGGCACCTCCTCGACTCCCCCGCCCACCAAGGCGTCTCCGCCTGGGTACGCAGGCTGAACGAGCTGTACCGCTCCGAGCCGTCCCTGTACCGCGACGACCTCGCCGGCAGAGGCTTCGCCTGGATCGACTGCGAAGATCGGTCGCAGAGCGTGCTCTCCTACGAACGGCGCGACGGCAGCGAGGGTGTGCTCGTGGTGATCGCCAACTTCACCCCGGTGCCACGCGAGAACTACCGCGTGGGCATGCCGAGCGCCGGTCGTTGGCAGGTGCTCGCCAATAGCGACGAGCCGGAGTTCGGCGGCAGCGGCTATGTCGTACCCGAGTCGGTCGACACGACCGAGACGCCCTGGCACGGGCGCGACCAAAGCGCCTTGCTCGTGCTGCCACCGCTCGGACTCCTGGTCCTGAGCCCGACGAAATAGCTGGCGATGCCGCTCGCTGGCGATGCCACGGCCTCGGAGGGGACCGTCGAGGCTTTTGGCGCGCTCGGCCGTCTGGCGAAAGCAGCGTCGGTCGAGTGGCCGAGCAGCCTCGGCGAATGTGAGCCGATGCCGCTCAACCATTAGGTTCACACCTTATGAATACGCCTCGCGACCGCGATCTCCGCCTGGACGGTACGAACGACTTGGTTCGAGCTGTGGACCGCCTCGGCCGACGGCTGCCGGAGCCCTTGTATCCGCTGGCTCAGATCGCTTACAACTACAGCTGGTCGTGGACACCCGGTGGCCGTGAGCTCTTCGCGCGGCTGGGCCCGCACCGGTTCAATCTGAGCGGCGAGAACCCCGTTCGCTTCCTGCGTGACCTTCCGGAGCGCTCGCTGCTCGAGGCGGCGACCGACGACGAGTACCTAGCTCGCGTCAACTCGGTAGCCCATGTGCTCGACGACGATCTGGCTCGCCCGGCTCGGACGGACTTCGGTGAAGGGCCGGTCGCCTTCTTGTGTGCCGAGTTCGGCGTGCACCAGTCCCTGCCGGTGTATTCGGGAGGACTCGGGGTGCTCGCCAGCGACCTCCTGAAGGAGGCGTCGGATCAGGCGCTGCCAATGGTCGGCGTCGGGCTCCTCTATCGCCTGGGTTACTTCCACCAGCGCGTCGACCGGGCAGGATGGCAGTACGAGTACTGGGTCGAGGCCGATCCCGAGACGTTGCCCGCGGCGCGCGTGAGCGCCGCCGACGGTTCGCCGCTGACGATCAAGGTCCCGGTCTGGGATGGTCACGTCGCCGCTCACGTCTGGCGGACCGACATCGGTCGTGTGCCGCTCTACCTCCTCGACACCGACATTGCGGAGAACACCCCGCTGCAGCGTTGGATCGGCGCCCGTCTGTACGAAGGCAACCGGCCGATTCGTCTCGCGCAGTACGCGCTTCTCGGGGTTGGCGCGGTCCGTGCGCTCGAAGCGATGTCGATCAGGCCCACCCTCTTCCACCTCAACGAGGGCCATGCCGCCCTGGCGAGCGTGGCCGCCGCGTCGGCAATCGCCCACGTTGCAAAGGGGCAATTCGGTGACCTGGCGGCCGCGCTCAAGCGCGGCCGCGACCGCTTCGTGTTCACGACACACACCCCGGTACAGGCCGGCAACGAGACCTACACCCGTGAGGAGATCCTCCCGGTGCTCGGATCGCTTGCCTCCGAGCTCGACTTCGACCCAGAGGCGTTATTGAGCCTCGGCCGCATCCATCCGGCCGATGTGAACGAGCCCAGCGGCCTGACGCCGCTGGCGATCCGTGCGGCCCGCTCGACGAACGCAGTGAGCGCCCGTCACGAGTCGGTCGCGCGGGTCATGTGGCGCGAGATGTTCCCGGACCGGACCTCCGACCAGGTGCCGATTGGCCACGTCACCAACGGTGTGCACCTCCCGACCTGGATGGCGCCACCGATGCGGGCGCTGCTGGCGCGCTACTTCGGCGAGGGCTGGGAACGGCACGCCTCTGACCCGGCGGTCTGGGCAGGCCTGGAGTCGATCCCGGACGACGAGCTCTGGGAGGTCCGATGCCAACAAAGACGCGATCTCATCGCGCTGATCAGGCGCAAGGTCGTCGTCGACCGCCTGGCACGCGGCGAGAACCTCGATTTCGTGCAGGCGGGAGCCGAAGCGTTCGACCCTTCCTTCCTCACGATCGGGTTCGCTCGACGCCTGGCGACCTACAAGCGGCTCGACTTGGTCATGCACCCTGCCGCCCAAGCCTTGGAGCTGCTGGATCATGACAAGCCCACACAGGTGGTCCTGGCGGGGAAAGCTCATCCGCTCGACGACGCCGCGAAAGCGATCGCACAGCACCTGTTCGCGCTGAAACGCTCGCCTGGGGTTGGCAATCGCGTGGTCTTCGTAGAGGACTACGACTTGAGCGTCGCGAGCACGCTCATAGCCGGCTGCGACGTATGGCTCAACCTGCCCCGCCCGCCGCTCGAGGCGAGCGGCACGAGCGGCATGAAGGCGGCTCTGAACGGGTGCCTCAACCTGAGCGTGCTCGACGGCTGGTGGGCGGAGGGTTTCGACGGGTCGAACGGCTGGGCCATCGATGGTGACATCGATCCCGACGAGGCTGCAAAAGACGAGCGTGACGCCACGAGACTCCATGACTTGCTCGAGGACGAGGTACGGCCGTTGTTCTTCGAGCGTGACCAGTTTGGGATTCCGAGGCTCTGGCTGCAACGTGTCCGCGCGTCGATGCGCACCCTTGTCCCGAACTTCAGCGCCACGCGCATGCTCGACCAGTACGTGAACCAGGTCTACAAGTTCCGATAGAGCTGCCTTTGGCTACTCGTCTGCGATGACTCCGAGCACGCGCGAGGCCGAAATGCCTCTCGCACCTTGGTCTCGGCACGTGGTTGGCTTCGGGGCCACTTGCCCGGTCGCTACTCGACGACAGTCCTCAGGTGGCGCACGGCTGGGGAGCCGTGGCTCAGCAGACGGTCGTGGAGCGTGCGCAAAGTCCAGTCTGGATGCCGATGGCGGAGATCAGCGACGAGGCCGCTCAGCTCGCCATAGCCGACGTAGTACGTCGAGAGCTGCGCGGAAGTAAGCAGGACACGGCGCCACTTGCCGGCCGCCTCGCCTTCTTCTTGAAAGCCGCGCTCGATCATGAGCTTCATGGCGGCGTCTTCGGCGAGCTCCCCAGCGTGGACTTTGGCATCGAGGATCGCGTTCAGGATCGTGCGCAGCTGCCGTTTCAGTTGCTGGAGGCGCAGTGCGCCCGGGTCGGCTTCTCCCGGGTAGCCGAGCTCGACCATCACGCTCTCGGCGTAAACAGCCCAACCTTCGACGAAGGAGCCCGAGCACCACACGGCGCGTACCGGGCTTGATCCGACAAAGCGCCTGGCGTGCTGTTCCTGCAGCAGGTGACCGGGCATCGCCTCATGGGTCATGAGGTTGTACACCGAGTGGCGGTTGTACTCGCGGTAGAAGGACGCGACGCGCTCCTCGGTCCACTCGGCGGGAGTAGGTGAGACCGCGATGAACGTCGGAATCTCGGCTGTCTCGAGAGGACCGGGCGGATCGCAGTAGGCGACGACGACGCCACGGTCGATCTCCGGCATCGCAATCACGTCGAAGGGATCCTCGTAGGTGCTCACGATGGCCCACTTCTCCACGAAGGCGCTCTCGGTTTGGATCGCCGAGCGCGCGACGTCGAGGATGGTGTCGTTGTCGGGCCTGTCAGCGGCGAGCGCGTCGAGCGCGTCGCGGACGAGGCCCGGCGAGGAGGAGGGACGTGAGAGGCGGCGGGAGGCGGCTTCGGTGATCTCCTCGGTGACGCGCTCGAGGTCGGCCCCGGCACGAGCGAGGATTGACACAGTGTCGCTCTCCGCGTCGAGTGTGAGCGCGAGCTTGCGCGAGAAGCGCTCAGGACCGAGGCGTGGATCGCGGAACGAGTCGTCGCGTTCCGAGACGGTCAAGCGCTCTCCCAGCCAGGCTCGGTGTGCCTCGAGTGCCTCGAGGGCAGCCGGGCGTACCGCGTCAATCTCGGCTCGGCTCGCCGGCGAGTCCTCGAGCAAGCGATCGATCTCTCCGATGATGAGTGCCGACGTGCCTGCGAACTGGCCGAGGGCGGTCTCGAGATGCACCTTCGGCATCGCCTCCAGGCTCGCCCGGGCAGTGGCGAGTGTTCGGGGGATGGCGGCGAGTCGGCCCGCGAGCGAGTGCAAGCGATCTCCCGGCGGCGCGAACTCCCTCGCCGTGATGTCATAGACGGCACGACCGGGATTGGCGACCATCGGATTCCACGTGTGCTCGCGCAGTTCGTCCAGCTCGAAGGCGAGCAGCTCGAAGGAGTTCCCGAGAAGACGCGCGTCCACGCGGTTCTCCGGGCTGAGCATGTCAGGATCGAAACCGGCCAGGCGCTCCAGATCCCGGCCGACTACCCCTCGCCAGCTCTCGAGCGCGTCCGGGCTCATATCGGGCAGCTCAGCGTCATAGCGATGGTCGCCGAGCGCTGTCGCCCAGTCGGGACGGTGCTCGAGCGCGTCCTCGAGCGCGCTCTTCGCGAACGCCCCGAAGGCGTCATCAACTGGTGAAGTGTTGTCGATTTCGATTGGCGTACCTTAGCGTTTCACCCGTTTCCTGGGCCGACGGGCCACGCGTCGCTCGACGGCCCGCGATGCTCCCCCAGCATCGCCGCCATCTCGCAATCCATTTTGGGTCTTCCTTCCGTGAGTCGTAAGCTCTTCTTGTCAGGATCACGGAGGGAGAAGTTATGCCCAAGTACGTCGTGGTCACCCGCATAATCGTCAGGCCGCAGCCATTAAGCGGGTTGACTGGCTATTCGCCGACAGAGAGGGTTCCGGGCACCTGGCACCTCGCCGAGGTCGCTGACAACGGCAAACTGAGCGTTGCTCATGCCTGTGGTGCCCCGACGGCCCAGGTCGAAGTGAGGCACTCAGTTCGAGAGTGGGGCGTCCTTGAGCCCTGGTGCCCTGAGTGTGAAGCTCGGGCCGGCGATGCAGCCAGGGGGCAGGCCGCGCTCGAGGCGGCGGCGTCCTAGCTGGCCCGGCGCAAGAGCCCTGGTCGCAGATCGTTTGTGAGAGCCTGAGATCGTCGTGGGGGCGTAGGTGCGCGCCCCGACCGACATTCACAGTTTTGCAAACCGAACGCCATGGTGATTCCCCACAGGTCGAAGCAGGATTCCTACTTGGTTTGTGGGTTCTCGCCATCGGCTGGGAGGGACGATCATGCAGATCTCCACGGTACTGAAGACCAAGGGCGCGTCAGTCGTGACGATCGATCGAGACGCCACCGTAGCTGCGGCCGTGGCAGAGATGGCGCGACATAACGTCGGTGCCTTGGTCGTTTCGAGCGACGGTCGGACAGTTGAGGGAATCATCTCCGAACGTGACGTCACGCGCGCCCTTGACAGCTTTGGAGGTGCGCTTCTCGTCAAGCCGGTCCGGACGATCATGTCGGAAGAGGTGCGAACCGTCTCTCCTGAAGAGGAAGTCGAGTCCCTGGCCGTCATGATGACCGAGCATCGCATCCGTCACGTTCCCGTACTCGAGGATGGAGCCCTCGCGGGAGTCGTGAGCATCGGCGATGTCGTAAAGAGCCGGATCGAAGAACTGGAACAGGATCGGGAAGCCCTGTTCAAGTACATAGACGCCCGCTAGGCGTCCCTCCCGTAGGCCGACGACTTCGGGTCGGACAAGGCTTTACCACGAAAGCCAAGTTCGCAGTTCGTCTCTGAGCACCTCTGGAATTGTCGTCGAGGTTGCAGGTGTTGGCCTGCTTCGGCCTGCGCCAACCTCGGCCATGCTGCTGACAGAAGCTCGAGCGGCGACATCTGGCACGGTAGGTCTCGGAGCCCCTAGTGCTCTCAGGGTACCTCTGATGCCCTGCATCTGCCCTCGAGTGTTTTCCGCGATTTCATTCAGAAGCTTGAGCACGTATCCGAAGAAGGCCAGCATGCTCGCCAGCACCACGCCACTCAATGCAACCGCTGCCCCGATGGCGATCGATCGACCCACCGAGTCAGACATGTGCTCGTGGGCATACAAGCCCATGCCGGCCGCACCTAAGAGCCCGACCGAGAGCACCACGGCAGCCAACGACAGGAACACTGCCACCACGGCGGATGACCCTCGGTGCGTCGCCACACTCATTTCATCGGATTCTCGCGCCTATAGGTTGAGCCGTCCCGGACGTGGGACCAGGCTGCCCGATCCTCGGCCGACCCTCAGGAACTGCCCGATATTGCCTCAAAGAGGGCGAGTGCCGTTGGCGGCAACTCTTCCAACGTGTCGGAGGACCGACTCGAAACTTAGTGCTCGGGACCGTGGTTTCGATCACGTATCGATGCGACCTCAGGCAGCTGCCTGGTAGTCAGCCTTTTCGGCGAGCTTTGAGCCAGCCGTGATCGTCCCAGAGGCCGTCACTGGGTCATCTCGACGCCGCAGAGATCGTTCGGCACCGTTCCTGGGCGGTCGAGCTCCGCCGCCGGCGCGCCACCCGCTGGATCGTGCCCTGCTCGGTGCTGATCTCGGCGCGCAGCTGGCAAACGAGCCGATGCTCACAGATGCCCCTCCCTCTCGAAATCGGAGGTCGACGCCAGGGCGAGTCGGCCTCTTCCGACTACTCCCATTTGTGTTATCGCAATCATTTCAAATCCCGGAACCTGCCCACGCTGAGCGTTCCGACAGAGGCGGCCATCGCACTTACACTCCTGCCAAAGCGTGGATAACATCGATCGCCACAACAACCAGGAGGAATGATGGTTACACGCCCTGTTGAGAGAAAGCGGGAGACTGCAGCTGACAGCGGGCGTTCTCCAAGTGACTACGTCGTTCCCGTGGTTCACGTCCACCTGCCTGAGCCTGTCGTGAAAGCTGGCTTCTACGGTGGTGTGGCCGCGGCGGTAGCAACGGGCGCCCTCGACTGGCCGCTTGTTCTGCTCGCTGGCGTGGGCGTGGCGATCGTCCGCCATCGGCGTGCTTGACGGGCCTTCTTTTCGTGATCCCCCGGCCATGGCGTTGCCCATAGGTTGCCGTACGGACAGCCTTCACCCAGAATTCGCCCCAGTGTCGACTGGATGCGGCCTGGCGTTCACTTCACTTCCTTACCATCAACCTCACCAGTCACGAAGGGTCGGGACAGGAGGGGTCAGGTGGAGGTCATTCTGGAGCGGTTGCTCGTGGAGGTCCTGGCTATCGCTGTGCAGCTTGCGCTTTGGCGTCTGCTGGAGTGGGTCGGCTCCAGCGCTCGCGCCAAGCCCGCGCCTTCGACGACCGCCTGACCACCTCTGCAGGGTGGCCGGCCCGAAACACGGCGGTCGGTGAACCCAGTCAAGCTGCTGCGCGAGGGGGTGGCGCTCCCCGCCGCGGTCATCGGCGGCGCGCTGGACCGCTTGAGCCCGGGTCGGCGAAGACGTCGGTCATGGATCGGCGACGGTAAAGCTCACATTGAGGTACGCGGCGTCGAAGCCCCGAAGCGCAAGAGCTTGGCCCGCGACGTGGAGCGGGCGCTGCACGCCGTCGAAGGAGTGAAGTGGGCGCAGGTGAACGCCGTCGCCGGACGCGTCGTCGTGGCCTTCGACCCCGATGGCCCGTCGCCCGAGGACCTGATCGAGGTCATCGAGGGCGTGGAGGAGGTGCACGAGGTCCACAAGGAGCGCTTCTCCCACGAACGGCCCGAACATCCCGGCGACGTCGAGCCGATACGGCGCCAGGCCATAGCAATCGGCGCCGATGTTGTTGCCCTTAGCGGCGGCCTGTTCGGCCAGCTGCTGCGGGTGACGCCGATCCCGGCCGAGCTCGGTTCGCTCGTGGCCCTCGCGGAGAACGAGCCTCGCTTCCGGCACTTCCTCGAGCAGCACCTGGGGGTGGCTCTCACCGATCTCGGACTCGGGATCACAAGTGCCTTCGTTCAGTCGCTGTCCCAGGGGCCACTTACGTTGGCGACCGACATCACTCATCGCGCCAACCGCTTAGGCGAACTGCAGGCGATACGTCGCGCGTGGGAGCGCCGCGAGACGGACCTCTGCAACGCAGCACAAGACGAGTCCATCGACGCAGTGAGCTTGCCGATACGCGAAGCGCCGCTCGGCAGAGGTCCCGTGGAGGGGTACGCGGACATCTCGAGCGCGCTCAGCATTGTCGGAGCCGCGACCACTCTCGCCCTGACGGCCAGCCCGAGACGCGCCGGAGGTATTGTGACAGCCGGCGTGCCGAAAGCGGCGCGTCACGGGCGCGATGCGTTTGCCGCTCGGTTCGGGCGCGAGCTCGCTGCACGCGACGTCATCGTGCTTGACAGTGAGGTCCTGCGCCGGCTCGACCGCGTCGACGTGGTCGTGCTCGACGCTGCAGTGCTGACCACGGGGCAGGTCGCGCTAGGCGCGGTGGAGCCGGTGGGCGATATCGAAGCAGCTGCAGTCGGTCTCAAGGCGCTCGAGCTCTTCGACCCGGCGCGGCCTTCCCGTTTGGCGCGGCGTGGTACCTGGAGGGTGGCACCGATGGCGTCGATCGACGCGGAGTTGCCGGTCGGGGCCGCCGCGCGGGTGCGGGCCCTAGAACGCGGCCGGCCCGGCGTGCTCGGCGTCACCCGAGCCGGCGTCCTTGTCGGTGTCATACCTCTCGAAGTGGAGCTGGATCCCCTGGCCGATCCTCTTGCCCACTCCGTGTGCCGGGGCGGCCGCCAGCTTCTGGTCGCAGGGTTGCGCAGCGGACTGCGAGAACGGCTCGCCGCCGACGGCCTGGTCGCCGGCGGTAGTCGTCTTGCAGCTACGGTGCGCTCGTTGCAGAAGGCCGGTCACGGCGTGCTGCTCGTATCGGGCGGCACGGCACACGCAGCGTTGCGCGCGGCGGACGTCGGGGTCGGCGTCGACGGTCACGATCGCCATCCGCCCTGGGGTGCCGCGTTGCTGACACGCCCCGGTCTCGCCGACGCACACCTCGTGATCGAATCCTTGCCCGTGGCGCGTTCGGTCAGCACACGCAGCGTCGCCCTCTCGGCAGCCGGCTCCGTCGTGGGCGCGGCATGGTCCTTTCTCGGCCCTGCTTCGAGCGCGTCCCGGCGAGCGGTCGTGCCGGTAAACGTGGCCGCGCTCGCCGCCCAGGCGGCCGGGACCGTGGCCGGATCATCGCTGGGTCGGCGTCCCGCGCCCGCGCCCCTCAGGGAGATCGCCTGGCACGCCATGACACCTGACGCCGTGCTCCATGCACTCGGCTCGTCGCGTCGGGGGCTCTCGGTCGCCGAAGCGGCGCGTCGCCACGCGGAGCTGCCTGCCGAAGGATCACCCCGCATCTCGTTCGGCGGGGCGGTGGCGGGCGAACTAGCAAACCCGCTCACCCCGGTGCTAGCGGTGGGGGCCGGGCTCGCGGCGGCGGTCGGTTCGGTCACAGACGCCGGGCTTGTCGCCGGGGTCACCGCTGCGAATGCCCTCATTGGCGGGGTGCAACGAGTCCGCGCGGACGCGTCGATCGACAAGTTGATGTACGCCATGACGACACACGTCGGCGTGCGCCGAGGCGGTCGCATCAAGGAAATGGAACGGACCCAGCTCGTACGCGGTGATGTACTCGAGCTAAAGGCGGGCGACATGGTCCCCGCCGACTGTCGCATTCTCGACACCCTCGGGTGCGAGGTGGACGAGTCCGCCCTCACCGGTGAGTCGTTCCCGGTCCTAAAGCACGCTCTGCCCGTCACCGGCGCGACACTCGCCGAGCGCGCCTGCATGCTCTACGAGGGTTCGGTAGTGGCTACCGGTGCGGTTCTCGCCGCAGTGGTTGCTGTTCGGAACCAGACCGAGGTCGGTCGTAGCCTTGCCGACGCGCCCGAGCCCCCAGCGAGCGGGGTAGAGGCCAGGCTGTCCGCGCTCACGAAGCTGACTGTGCCCGCGACCGTGGCGAGCGGAGCCGCGGTCACGGGCATGAGTCTTCTGCGGGGCCGTTCACCACGTGCCGCGGTGAGTTCGGGTGTCAGCTTGATGGTCGCCGCGGTGCCCGAGGGGCTGCCGTTGCTGGCAACTGTCGCTCAGCTCGCGGCCGCGCACCGGCTCGCTGAGCGCGGTGCGCTGGTCCGCAACCCGCGGACGATAGAGGCGCTCGGACGCGTCGACGTCTTGTGCTTCGACAAGACCGGCACGCTAACGGCCGGGCATATCGCTTTGCAGCGGGTGTCAGATGGCTCCATCGAAGAGCCGGTAGGCGATCTGTCGCTCCGATCCATGGCGGTACTGGCCGCAGCGCTCCGGGCCAGCCCCGCCGACGATGGAGACGACCTTCCCCATGCGACCGACCGTGCGGTGCTCGAGGGCGGCGACGCTGCGGGCGTGGAGGCGAGCCACGGGCTCGGGGGTTGGAGCCTTCTGGGTGAGCTCGCCTTCGAACCAGCACGTGGGTACCACGCCGTCGTCGGCGACAGCCCGAGTGGCTCACGGGTGTCAGTCAAGGGCGCGCCCGAGATCGTATTGCCGCGCTGTACCACCTGGCGGGCGCCTGCGGGCATAGCCGTCATAGACCGGCGAATACGACTACGGCTCGACGCCGAGGTGGAGCGCCTGGCGAGCCAGGGACTACGGGTACTAGCCGTGGCCGAGCGGCCGGCATTGGCGAACGCCGACCTTGCTGATGAGCGAGTGAGCGACATGGAGCTGTTCGGTTTCCTCGGCTTGGCCGACGGAGTGCGCCCGACAGCCGCCGCGGCAGTGGCTGACTTGCGCTCGGCCGGTGTATCGGTCGTCATGATCACCGGCGACCATCCCTCGACGGCCGCGGCAATCGCCGAGGAGCTCCATATCTTGAACGGCGCGCCAGTGATAACCGGAGCAGATCTCGACGAGTGGGACGATGACGAGCTTGACACCATCCTGGGCGAGGCAACGGTGTTCGCCCGCGTCACCCCGGCGCACAAGATGCGCATCATCCGCTCCTATCAGCGAGTCGGCCGTACAGTCGCCATGACGGGCGACGGAGCCAACGACGCCCCTGCGATTCGTCTCGCGCATACAGGGATCGCCCTCGGCGACCGCGGTTCGCCCGCGGCACGCGAAGCGGCGGACCTGGTCGTGCTCGACGATCGCATAGAGACGGTCATTGACGCCATTGTCGAGGGCCGCGCCATGTGGGCCTCTGTGCGTGACGCGCTGGCCATCCTCATCGGCGGAAACCTGGGGGAGGTCGCCTTCGTCCTCGCCTCTACCGCGATCGCTGGAGCTTCGCCGCTCGGGGCGCGCCAGATGCTGCTGGTGAACCTGCTCACCGACATGCTGCCGGCGATGACAATCGCCTTGCGTTCTCCAGCGCGGCGCTCACCGGAGGAGTTGCTTCACGAGGGACCTGAGGCGTCGCTCGGTGGTTCTCTAGCGGTCCAGATCGCTCTGCGCGCCGCAACTACCGCTGCCGGGGCAACGGGCGCCTGGCTGCTTGCCCGGCCGACGGGAACCTCGCGGCGTGCCAGCACGGTCGCACTGGCGGCCTTGGTGAGCACTCAGCTCGGGCAGACAGCCGTTATCGGGGGCGCGAGCCCCGTTGTGCTGACATCGACTCTGGTGTCAGCAGGCGTGCTCGTGGGGATCGTTCAGACTCCCGTACTGAGCCACTTCTTCGGGTGCACCCCGATGGGGCCGGTTGGGTGGGGAATCGCCGTCGGCAGCGCGGCCGTCGCAACCGGGTCCTCGGTAGTGGCGCCGTGGGCGGTCAGGCGCCTTCCTCAAATGCCATCGCTATTCAGCGGCGCGGAGTCGCCCTCCGTCTTGAGTTGCGCACGCGCATAACCGCTATCGAGGTGAGCGCTGACGCTTGGCGGATTGTCCCCTGTCGAAGATCACGCTGTCGCGCACCCGGTCCCTTGGACATTCTTGCTGACTAACTGATGATCGTTCATGCCGCTTGTGCGGCCATGGCCGCCTGGTAGGCCTCGCGAGGCGTCATGTGGCCGTGCCGCTCTATCAAC